>Ga0066835_10000079_pt1 | contig 18055 bp, 2 predicted proteins | sample ETNtaG_3_FD_67280 | JGI IMG/M metagenome (GOLD analysis project Ga0066835, IMG submission 67280) | Marine microbial and viral communities from oxygen minimum zone, Eastern Pacific Ocean - ETNP201302SV84 | ecosystem: Environmental > Aquatic > Marine > Unclassified ... | reverse complement strand
TCATCTGTATCTACATCTGTAGCAGTAACAGTTCCAATTGCAGTCTCGTTCTCATCAATATTAAAGCTTGAGCTAGAGGTAAAAGTTGGAGCTTCATCATCGATTTCATTAATACTGATTGTTATTTCTTGGGTAGTAGCATTGACTCCATCGGATGCGGTCACTGTTGCAGAAAAATTAGAATCGCCACTTTCATAATCGGGTGCTGAGTTAAAAGTCATCACCCCAGAAGATGAGTCAATAGAAATATCAGAACCTGAGATACTAAATGAAATAGAGCTATCATCTGTATCTACATCTGTAGCAGTAACAGTTCCTATTGAAGTCTGATTTTCATCAGCATTGAATGATGAGCTAGAGGTTATACTTGGAGACTCGTCATTAAGATCATTAATTGAGATAGATATGGCTTGAGTGGTTGAATTCTCCCCATCACTCACAGTAACAGTTGCACCATAATAGATATCATTATTATCATAGTCAGGAGCTGCATTAAAAGTCATTACCCCGGTTGATGAGTCAATAGAAATATCGGAACCAGAAATACTATAAGTCAGAGTAGTGTCTGCATCTGCATCGGAAGCTATTATTGTTCCTATAGATGTCTCATTCTCATCGACAGAAAATGTGTCACTAGATGATATAACGGGATCATTATCATTTAAATCATTAATATTTATACAAATTAATTCATAGGACCAGTTGTTTGATCCATCAGATGCTATAACAGTTCCACAAATTGTATCTGTGGTTTCATAATCTGCTGGAGAGTTTAGATATAAAGTTCCAGTAGCTGAATCAATAGAAATATTTTGATCATTTATACTGAAGGTTATTAAACTATCATCAGTATCAACATCTGTGGCAGTAACAGTTCCAACTAAGATTTCATTTTCATCAATACTAAATTCTAAACTAGAGGTAATGGTTGGAGCTTCATCATCAAGATCAGAAATAGAAACTGTAATTTCTTGAGTTGTCGAATTAGTACCATCACTGACAGTAACAGTGGGTGAATATGAGGTTTGTGTTTCATAATCAGGAGCAGAGTTGAAGGTCATAACTCCTGTGGATGAGTCAATAGAAATGTCAGAACCAGAAATACTGAAAGTTAAGGTATCTCCATCTGCATCACTTGCTGAAACCGACCCAATAGCTGTTTCATTTTCGTCAACACTAAAAGTAGCATCCGATGAAATAGCTGGAGTATTATCATTTAAGTTATTGATTGAAACTGTAATTTCTTGACCTGTCGAATTAGTTCCATCAGATGCAGTTACTATAGCTGAATATGAGGTTTGCGTTTCATAATCGGGTGCAGAGTTAAAAGTCATTACTCCGGTTGAGGAGTCAATCGAAATGTCAGAGCCGGAAATACTAAAGACTATTGAGCTATCATCCGTATCTGCATCTGTTGCTGTTACAGTTCCAATAGCTGTCTGATTTTCATCAACTGAAAAAGACGAGCTCGATGTAAAGCTTGGAGCTTCATCATCCAAATCATTTATACCAATCTCTACCTGTCTAGTATAGTTAGCAGAATAATTTATTGACGAAGCTAAACAAGTTGCCAAAGATGTATTGGAAACTTTAATAAGTGCTGTGTATGACCATGAGTAATAGCCAGCTCTTTTTTCGGGTGGGTTTTCATAGTCAGGTGCCTCTTCCCAAGTTATTTCTCCAGTATCAGGATCAATGTCAATATGATCTTGATGGTACGATATTCCAGATGGCATACAATAATAAATTTTATCTCCATCTGCATCAGTAGCAGTAATTGTTCCAATAGAGGTTTGATTCTCATTGCTAAAGAAAGTGGTTAAGCCATAAAGATTTGAGCCATTTGTTATAACCGGTTGATTATCATTAAGGTTGTTGATCGAAACTATAATTTCTTGAGTTGTCGAATTAGTGCCATCACTGACAGTAACAGTGGCTGAATATGAGGTTTGTGTTTCATAATCAGGAGCAGAGTTAAAAGTCATAACTCCTGTGGATGAGTCAATAGAAATATCAGAACCAGAAATACTGTAAGTTAAAGTATCACCATCTGCATCAGATGCTGAAATAGTTCCAATAGAAGTTTCATTCTCATCAACACTGAAAGTAGCATTCGACGATATAACCGGACTATTATCATTTAAGCCATTAATTGAAACTGTAATATCCTGAGTTGTTGAATTAGTTCCATCAGATGCAGTAACAGTTGCAGAATATGAAGTTTGCGTTTCATAATCGGGTGCTGAGTTAAAAGTCATAACTCCTGTGGATGAGTCAATAGAAATATCAGAACCAGAAATACTGTAAGTTACGATATCTGTATCTGCATCCGTTGCTACAACCGTGCCAATAGTTGTCTGATTTTCGTCTACGTAGAATGTCGAACTTGAAGTAAATGTTGGAGCTTCATCGTCTATATCATTAATAGAGATGGTTATACCTTGTGATGCTGAATAAGTCCCATCACTGACAGTAACAGTCGCAGAAAATGACTGTTGTGTTTCATAATCAGGAGCAGAGTTAAAAGTGATAACTCCTGTGGATGAGTCAATAGAAATATCAGAACCAGATATACTGTAAGTTAAAGTATCGCCATCTGCATCTGATGCTGAAATGGTTCCAATAGAAGTTTCGTTTTCATCAATACTAAAAGTAGCATCCGATGAAATAGCTGGAGTATTATCATTTAAGTTATTGATTGAAACTGTAATATCCTGAGTTGACGAATTAGTATCATCTGTTGCAGTAACGGTTAATGAATATGAGGTTTGCGTTTCATAATCAGGTGCTGAGTTAAAAGTCATTACGCCAGATGCAGTACCAATACTAATATCTGAGGAAGTAGTGCTGAATGTGATAAATAAATCGGCTGTATCAGCATCGGTAGCTGTTACAGTTCCAATTGAAGTTTCATTTTCATCAACACTAAATTCTGAGCTTGATGTAAAAGTTGGAGCTTCATCATCAAGATCAGAAATAGAAACTGTAATTTCTTGAGTTGTTGAATTAGTTCCATCGCTTACAGTAACAGTAGCAGAATATGAAGTTTGCGTTTCATAATCAGGTGCCGAGTAAAAAGTTATCACCCCAGTTGACGAGTCAATTAAAATATCAGAACCTGAAATACTGAAGGTAATTGAATTTCCATCCTCATCGGATGCTACAACTGTTCCAATTGATGTTTCATTTTCATTTACTGTGAAAGTATCTGTAGATGAAATAATGGGATCATTGTCATTTACATTGGTTAAGTAAATAGTAATATCTTGACTTGAATACGAAGTACCATCAGTAACAAAGATAGTAGCTGTATATGTATCATCATCGCTTTCATAATCTTTTGCGGCACTGAATGTAAGTGCTCCTGAAGAGCTATCGATTTCAATGTCATCATGCGTAATAGAATATTCGAGAGTATCGCCATCGGGATCACTTGCAATAACAGTTCCAATGGAGGTTTCATTCTCGTCAACATAGAAGGTCGCATCTGAAGTAAAACTTGGAACACCATCAGAGGTGTCATCAATCTCAACAGAATAAATTAGTACTCGACCCCTGTTATCTGCAGGATAATCGTTATAGCCAGGACAACTTACAAATAGAAAATCTCCATTACCATTAACATCAATAGAGTGACCACAGGTTTGATTATAGTTTTCACTTATAGAAACACTTTGAACTTCTGTAGTTACCATATTTGATAAAGAATAAATCTTTACCTCGCCTGAGGCTGTTGCATTAAATGAGCCATTTGGATCTGTTGAATAGTGTGCTGCAACAGCTAAAACTGAACCATCGTCACTTAAACTAACGTCATGACCTGTTTGGTCATTATCATAAGTTCTTGTTACATCAGGCGCATATGGTTCCCAGTTATAGGAATTGTTGTAACCAGGATTCCATTTCCAAACTCTAGTATGTATTGGATTTCCCTGACTAAAATCTGTAGCAGCATTATCATTTGGACCTCCTAAAGCAACTTCAATATCATCTATTGTGCTATTGCCTTTTATTGAAGCGCTTTTGCCTCCAGCTTTATTGTACCCAGGATATGAGAATCTATCATTTTGTGTATAACAAGTATCGCCATTTCCAGTGGTGTTTTGATAACAGCGCATATACCAAGTGTTTGATAATTTATAAAATACTCGAGCCCAACCAAAACCATTTCCCGTTCCAGAGGCAATAACAATATCTCCATCATTATTTATATCAACATCGTATCCAATACCAGTACCCGAACAGTAATTAGAATCACAATATCCTCTCATCCAATTAGATACAAAAGAACCATAGGAGCTTATTTCTATCCAATCCGAGGATGAGTCGTCATAATTAAAGATTTTAATTGCTCCCATGCCGGTATAGTCAGGAACATCTGCATAACCAGCACCAATTACTATAGTATCGCCATCCTCATCAATGGAAACACCACTTCCCCAACCTCTCCAACCAGAACCAGGATTAGTTAACGCAGAACCAGCATCAACCCAATCATCCAGAGCAGAATCATATTCTTTAACGGTAACGATTCCATCGTAGGCATAGATATCGCCATAACTTAAAAATATTATTCTTGTTCCATCACCACTTATATCTACTCTCTCTGCAGATACGCCAGTAATATCAGGACCTAGCTGACTCCAATCTCCTGATGAAGATTTTGCATAAACTTTAACTGTATCTATATTTGGCATCCCAACAACGAACTTAGACCCATCGTTACTGGCAGCAAGCACAGAACTAGAGGCACAATAATTACTTTGAGTGTCCTCATATGAGCATAAATAAATTTCATTTATTTGTGATATGCCGTCGATATTTGCAACTGATACCGACAACGTTTGGCTATCACTGAGCTCTCCATCAGATACAGTGACATCAATAGAATAGAAGCTTTGAGATTCAAAATTAGCACTAGAGTTGAGTGTTAGCACCCCAGTATCAGAATCTATAGATGCACTGGAAGATGAAGTGGAGAAAGTGAGGGTATCGTTATCTTCATCTGTTGCTTCTATAGTTCCTATTGAAAGTGAATTTTCAGATATTGTAAAACTTGCAGAAGAAGTTATTGATGGAGCCTCATTAATATCATTTATATTAATTGTTATGGTTTCTGTAAGTGACTCTGATCCATCAGTTACTGTAATATCAATGACATACTCATTTTTATCTTCATAATTTGCTGCACTAACAAAACTAAGAGCACCACTGGATGAATCAATTGTTATTAGAGATTGATCTACTCCACCAGAAATAGAATATGTGAGACTATCTCCATCATCATCTGTAAAAGGAGCGCTACCAATGGATGTTTCGTTTTCATCTACGCTTAATGTTGAAGATGTGAGTGTTGGTGCTTCATTGACATCATTGATGTAAATATTTATTGGAAGAGATGCAATATAAACATCACTATTTTGATCATTGGTATGTTCAGTTGTTAGATACACTTGTTGATAGCTGGCTGATTGAGTTTCGTAATCTATATTTGCAGTATCTTTAAAAGATAAAATTCCAGAAGATGAATCGTAATCAAAGGTGTTATAACCAGTTGTATTACTTCCAATATATGTATATGTGCTTGCCCAAGTATCTTCTGGGATGGCAACAAAAGTACCTATATAAGTTTCATTTTCGTCAACTGTAAGAATTTCAGGATCTGTCTCAATATATAAACCATTCAATAACCAATAAAAAGTTTCAGCCTCATCAGTAACATTTACAACAAAGCTTTGTGTTGCAGCTTTATCTGTACCAATATCATCTTCATCTGTATAAGCAATTACCTCAAAATTAAAGACTGATTGTGATTCATAATCAAAATATCTTGCTGCACTACTGCAATTTCCATCATTAGATCTATTGTAAAGACAGGTTGCAGCCGCCATATAGCCGCTACCTCTATCTATATATATTTTTTCAGCATCAGAACCAACCCCATATAACAACCTGTAAAAAACTTGCTCCCCCTCAGGATCGATAGCATAAGCAATTGGATTAGCATCATTAATGGTATTTCTATTTTCTACTACTGTAAAAGAAGTCGAGCCTGAAAATACTGGTGGCTCATTTACATCATTTATGAAAACATCTAAATCAAGATTTGTTGAATTAGTTCCAGAATCTGCAATAACTATCAATGAAATATATGAACTTTTAGATTCATAATCTCCAGCTGAAAGCAATGACAAATCACCTGTATTTTCATCAATAGTGAAATATTGTGAATCCGATCCATATAATGAATAAGTAATTGTGTCACCATCATCATCAGTCGCTACTATTTGTGTAACAGTAGTTTCATTTTCATCAATCGTGATTTCAGTTGAATTCGTAAATACCGGGGCTTCATCAACATCAACTATTGTTATATTAATATCATGACTTTCTGTATTGATAGTTAGAGGATCTTCATCATTTGTGTTGTAGTCCTCCGCGGTAATAATAGTTGAAAATGAAGAGTCGCTCTCAAAGTCATAAGTTGATGAAGTCAAAATGGTATCAGAATGATTCCAGGTAATGCCGCTACCAGCATAACTAGATGTAGAGCATCTAGTTCCCGTTGATTGAAAAGTTAGGACTGAATCTTCAGGCAAACAGTAATCAACTCTTGAACCAATATCTAGGTCTCTAAAAGTAATAGTGCCAACTTCATTATCATTTTCATCTACTGATAAATTTTGTCCTATAAGTTGATGAATATTATCATTATTATTATTTAAATATATGTGAATATGCTCATCTGATGTGTTCGTTCCATCAGTAGCATATACCTGGTAACCCCACGTTTTTCCATCGGTTGAAGATTCATAATCTTTAGGTGCATCCCAAACCATAACGCCAGTTGATGAATCTATACTTAGTATTCCATCTGCAGCTGAATCAATACTAAAAGATATAACACTATCAGCATCACTATCTGTAGCAGTGATAGTTCCTATTGATGTTGTATTTTCATTAACATAGTAGTTTAGGCTTGAAGTTATTACTGGAGTTTCGTCATCTAAATCAATTATTGAAATACTTATTAACTCGCTGGTTGAATTCTCTCCATCATTAACAGTTATCGTTGCTGTGTAAGAAGTGCTACTTTCATAATCTGGAGCTGAGTTAAAAGTCATAACACCAGATGTATCTATATCAATATCTGAATTATTGCTGCTGTATGAAAAAGAGTTATTGGTATCAGGATCTGTTACGGACAATGTTCCGATACTTGTTTCATTTTCGTCTACAGAAAAGCTAACTACATTAATAGTTGGAGATACATCATTTACATCATTGATTGATATAGTCACACTTTCTGTTGAACTAAATGTACCGTCACTGGCAGTAATATCAGCGGTAAATGATGTTATAGATTCATAATCTGGTGCAGCATTAAACGTCATTGCTCCAGTTGAGGAATTAATTAAAATATCAGAGCTTGTTGTTGAAAAAGATATAGTGTCTCCATCAGCATCAGAAGCGCTTACAGATCCAGCTGAGGTTGAATTCTCATCCATTGAAAAGCTAGAATCCGATGTGAAAGTTGGAGTATTATCATTTACGTTCAGGACAGATACCGTAAATACCTTCAATTCATATTCTGCTGATCCGGAAGGATCAGTTGCATAAACATATACCTCATAGGAGGTTTTAGTCTCATAGTCTGGTGCATTTCTAAAGGAAAGTAATCCGCTAGATGAATCAATAGTAAAACTTCCAGTATCGCCATCACTATTTCCAGCTAATGAAAATTCTATTGAATCATCTTCAGGATCACTTGCAGATAAAGCTTGCACAGAGGTTTCATTTTCATCAACTAATAGAGTAGCATCAGTTGTAAATATTGGCTTTTCATTAACGTTAGCAAATGTAACTGTTAGATCCTTTGAAGTCGTAAATTCACCATCAGAAACAGAAATTGTGAAATTGTAAGTCTCTTGATTTTCATAATCTCCAGACGCAACTAAATATAATGACCCGGATGATGAGATATCAAGTTTATCTGCATCATCTCCTGAAAGAGAATAGCTAAGCGAATCTCCGTCTTCATCTGATATAGTTTGTTGTGTTGTTGAACCACCCAAGTTTACTGTTCCATTAGAGCAAGTTAAATATATTTTAGAACTTGAGCTAACGCATGATGTCGCCACTGCGTATGTGGTGATTTCAGCATTTTCATCAACTAAGAAATTGGAAGGATAGTTTTCATTAATTGTAGGAGCCTCATTGATATCACTAACGGATACTTCTATGTTCTGAGAGGATGTGTTATTTCCATCAGATGCAGTTACAGTTGCAGTATAAGATGCTTGTGATTCAAAATCAGGTGCTAAATTGAATGACATTAATCCTGTCACTTCATCAATAGAAAAGTCATCTCCAGAGATGCTATAAGTTATGGATGAATCATTGGTATCTATATCAGTAGCAACAACAGATCCAACTTCAGTAGAATTTTCATCGATTGTAAAAGATGAACCAGAGGTAAACGTTGGTGCCTCGTCGTCTAAATCATTTATATAAACTGTTATATCAGTTGAGGAGTAATTGTAATCACCTGAGCCATTATTATCAGAAAGAATAACAGTTGCTCTATATTCACTTAAATCTTCATAATCAGCAGCTGAATTAAAATATAGTTCTCCTGAAGTGCTTATGGCTCTTAGATTTAAATACCTTGTATCTGAACCATCAAAACTAAGTTGATATGTAATCGTTGAATCATCACTGTCAATGTCTGAAGCAGAGAGAAAGCCAATTTCTGTTTCATTTTCATCGACATAAAACTCTGTTGAAGATAAAACTGGTGCCTCATCATCAATATCCGTAACAACTACTGCAATAACCTGTGATGTTGAATTTTCTCCATCACTTACAATTACAGTAGCTGCATAAGAGGTTTCATCATTTTCATAATCTGGTGCAGAATTAAAGCTAAGAGTTCCATAATCACTATCGATAGAAATATCAGATCCCGTTATAGTGTAGGTGAGAGAATCTCCATCAGCATCGGTTGCCCTACTAGTTCCAATATCAGTTTCGTTCTCAGCTACTGAAAAAGTAGCAGATGTAATAAATATTGGAGAGTTATCATTAAGATTTAATATATCAACAGTGATATCTTGAGTGCTCAAATTTGTTCCATCGGAAGCAGTTATAGTTGCTGAGTAAGACGACTGAGTCTCATAATCAGGAGAAGATTTGAATGTCATTACCCCTGATGAAGAATCGATATCAATATCAGAACTAGAAGTGCTAAATGTTATTGATGAATCATCAGTATCATCATCAGTTGCTGATACTGTACCAATCGTACTTTGATTTTCATTTGCACTAAAAGATGAGCTTGAGGTAAATATTGGAGCTTCATCATCTAGATTTGTGATTGAAATAGAAAAAGTTTCAGAAACAATATTTGTTCCATCAGTAACAAAAATAACTATTTCTGTTTCAGTAAAAGATTCATAGTCGGGAGCTGTATTAAAAAATAAAATATTATTGTTATCAAAATAGAAATCATCATCATTTGTATATATCACTACATCATCGCCATCTCCATCCACAGCAGTTACTTCTCCAACTCTAGTTCGATTTTCGGGGACCTCAAAAGAGCTTGAAGAGGTAAACTCGGGAATCTCATCTACATTCGAAACTAAAATAGAAAGAGATTGAGATATAGATGTAGTCCCGTCTGAAATGGTAATTGTAGGGTTGTAGCTACTTTGCTGCTCATAATCAGGAGCATTTGCAAAGAAAAGCATACTGTCTTGAAAAGTAAAAGTATCACTATCGACGGAATAAGCTAAATCATCATTTTCTGGATCAAGAGCAATTATTTGGGCAATCTGATCATTATTTTCTTCGATGGTAAAAGAATTGCCTGAAATAATTAAAGGTTTTTCATTTACGTCGCTAATATTAATTTCAAGACTTTCGGTTACTACCTCGTTAACACCATCAGAAATTTCGAGAACGTATGAAAATCTATCATGGTAAGCTTCATAATCAGCAGGAAAATCAAGCTTAAACCTATTATTTTCATAGATTAGTTTAGGCTGAGCTTTGATATTTAGTTCATGCTCATCAAGAGAAGAGTTTCTTAAATTTGCAATGACACCTGAGGGTGTGGAAGTCCCATAAACATCATTTAAAATTCTTTCTGACAACTCGCCTGAACTTCCAAAGTATTCATTTTCTGAAATCAAATCATTATTTCCCAAAAATGCATATATATTTTGATTTAAATATTGATTAGCAGATAAAGTAATTTCATTACCATTTGATCTCCAATATTTAATGTGTCCTACTTTATCTCGATCATAATCCCAGCTTGGGAATGTCTCTTGCGAATCAGAATTTACAAAAATATTTTCAGAAAAATAAAATCCAGATGGTGAATTTAAGGAAATTGAAAATTGACCAGAGTTATAAAATACATTATTCGTGATCCAAAAGTAATCTGGATTATTGATGTCTATTAGGTCTCCTGAATTAACATCTTCAAAATAATTTAGGTTTATTAAATATTCTCCGTTTGATGCTCCGCTTCCTGGAGGCTCTAAGTTTAAATTAATTAATGAAGTTCTTGTTATCAATACTTCACCTGAAGTATTTTTCTTGATATTAATATTCCTTAACTTTGCGCTAGTGGCATGGAAAATACCTGAATTAACAAATATCGTTCTTGGGTTATCGATATCACTCCAAACAGTATTGTATGCAGTTAACTTAACTCCTTGTTCCAAAATTATATCGCTAATAATTTTTACATTATTTGCAAAATAATCTGACGTTAGAGTGTATGGAGATCCATCGCTATTTCCTAAAGTTGAAAATGATTCAATTTCTTCATAATCATTGGCATATCCTGGTAACAATTCAGCATTACCTAGAAGAACATCAACGCCATAAACAAAATTAGGCTTTACTGTAACTGTAATATCATCTCCATCAGGATCATCAATGGATAATTTGCTTAAGGATATATCAATTATATTTTCATTAAGGTTGATCGAGTTTGATGAGATAACTGGCGGTAGATTATTTGATGTAACACTTATTGACTGATCAGTTTCATTTAAACCATCCGTTGCTGAAATCATCGAAGTGAATGATGTTAGATTTTCATAATTTACATTCGACTTAAATTTTAATTTAGCTTTGTAGGCTTTACTAAAAGGATTTGGAACTGGCTCTATTTCTAATTTACTATCAGAGGTATAAAACTGTATAAAATCACCTTCAGGGTCTATAGCCAAAATCTCACCGATATTAGGATCTTTAATATCTCGAGAAAAATCAGATGGGTTCAAAAAAATAGGTCCTAATTCATTCTCTATATCATTAAGGTACATGCATATCGGCTGTCTAATCTCTGTTGTTCCATCACTTATTTTCACGTCGTAGTTAAAATATGGTTCAACATCACTGCAACCATGTGCTGTTTGGGTTTCATAATCCTGAGGGTCATAAAAATATAAAAGATATGGTGGCCCACCCTCTGCAACATAAAACATACTTCCACCATCTCCCTCTTGCACGCTAAGGTTAGAAGCATCTGTATCTTCATCGTCAACTGTTACTTCTCCTATAAATGTAGTATTTTCATCAATATAGAATATTGGTGATGAGGTCATGAAAGGTGGCGAATTATTGGAAGAAACCTCTTTAGATAGTAATTTATCGGGATCAATATTTTGATCAGCTGCTATGTAATTGATAATATTTTTTTCATAATTTTTTAAGGTCTCACTTGGTAATACATCATCAAGTATCCTTAATAAATCATTTTGAAATGTTGAATATGCAAAGTTATGGATTGCCACATTAGCCTCAGCAGATTGTTTAAGATCTATAATTTTTATAAATTCAGAAAAAACAGTCTTCAATTTAATTGCTTTATCTGGACTGTTACTTATAAGAGAGCTTGAAATTATATTCTCTAGAAAAACTTCAGAAGATAGGTCAATTTCTGTTTGAAGTTCACTAAATAGATTTTCTAATTGATCCGAAAGTATAAGAAACGATTTTTTAGTTGTTTCTTCTGTCTGATTCTCGAGATTTATTAGATTTTGAAGAGAGTAAGATAGTATTCCTAATTTTAATCCTTTTACATAAAGTTTTTGAAAATCATTGCCATTATTTAAATTTTCAATTGGGTCTGTAATTGCAATATTAATTTCTTTATTTAGGCCTAAGGCTGGATGAAGAAAAGATTTATTTTCAAATAGTGAATGTATTGTTGTGACTGGAGAAATTACTACAAATTCATAATCATTATCAAAGTCAGAAACCATCAGAAAATTATTTAAGGTATTTCCAGTCTCTACATCAATACCACCAAGGCTTACAAATCTTTTTCCAGATCTTAATTGAAAAGAGCCTAATTGATTTGATGAAGATGAATATTCATTATTATCATGAACAAAATTTTTATTTTGATCATTGAATACTTTTGCATCACTCAGGTAGCCATCAACGACGACTCCTTCAATAATCTTATATACATTTACAACTAAATCTTCACTAGCTATTCCTCCTGGACCGGAACAAGTCAATACAAAGATTTTTTCACCCGATGATTGGTTTATTAATATTTCGTTTCCAGATAAATCTTTCTCACCCTCCCAATCTCCACTTGCTTCACAACTATTAGCATTTTGAGAGGTCCAATTTAGGTTCATGGGTATCCCTGAACGAATATCGGTAATAGAAGTGGAAATAGTTATGACTGGAAAAGGTTTAACCTCAACAGCTGATAACCCAAAAGAAAAAAAACTTATTAAAAGGCATAATAACCTTACTAGAAAAATTCCATTAAATTTGAAAAGCAAATTCATTATGAGAAGATCATTAATATGATTATCAAATTATACAAAATATATGTCTATATATCTTACGTTAACTATAAAAATATTTTAAAATTTTAATTTTAAATTAATTATTAAATATGAATAAAAAATCTATATTTGCTTCTTTGAGTCTATTTCTCTTTTCGTTGTCTTTATTTTCTGCGCCGCCAAGCTTTATAGACATTCCAAGTAGAGTTGAAATTGCAGAAAATTCTGATTTTATTATTGCTATTCAAGCTGAAGATCCAGATGGAAAATCTGTTAAATATTCTCTTAGAAACACATTTAGGGACTCCTCACAATTTTTTATTGGAGAAGTAAGTGGCCAGTTATATTTTGTATCAAGCAAGGACTATGAAAATCCCACCGATGGTGATGAAAATAATATTTATTTATTAATGGTACAAGCTACTGATAGTGATAATGAAAGAAGTACTGCTGTGGTTAGGGTTGTTATTACAAACTATGATGATGAATTTCCAATTATAGATGCAAAGCAACAACATTATGTTAACGAAAATCATCTTTACGTAAACCAATTTCAAGCAACCGATATTGACTCAGACAATCTTACATGGTCTCTGAGTAGCTCCTTTAGACAAAATGCATACTTTAATATTAATTCTTCAACTGGAAAGTTATACTTTAATAGTATTCCAGATTTTGAAAATCCTGCCTCTGGAACTAATAAAAACAAAGTCCGTATTAGTGTTTCAGATGGAACAAATACAACTAGTAAAGTTATTGTTGTCAATGTAAGAGATGCAAAAGAGAATCAACTTAGTTTTTCTCTAATGCCAACAACGCATATAGTCTTGGATGGGTCAACTCCTCAAAACCTCATGTATGATTTTGAGAGCTCAAGTGAAATTGGTAATTATTCTGGCGAACCTATTTCTTACGAAACTAAAAGATTAAATCAAGATTTATCATTTGGTAGCTACCCATATACGCTTGTTGCTGGCTTTGTTGGCTATTGGGAGGATACGGTTGATACATCTGGATATACAATGTCGAATGCATATGATGATTATTTAATTGATACAAGCGATGCTGATGATCGTCTTTATATAAGACTGCAGCAACCACAATTTAATCCAGATTGTGGAACTAACGATTTTAATGATAATCAGCCTCTTTGTTCGATTTCTCTTGAAATATACAAATATGATGAAGATTTCGATACCTTTGCAATTTATAGGTCCATCGTAAATACATGGAGAAACAAAACTATTAAGCTTCCTCCAGGCAATAACTCCTATTTAATTAGGGTTGCTGCATCAGCTGAAATGACTTCGAATCAAGGAAATTCTCAGTATTATTTATATGCATATAGGGCTGGGAATACACCTGGAAACGTACTGAATGCTTTTTCAATGGCTAATAACGGTGCATCTAATAGTTCGTATTCATGGTATCAGCCGGATGTGGATACTTTGCAAGACGAAAAAACAGAGTTTGCAGAAAATAGAATATTAGTTTACAAAAAGAATAACAGGGTTAGAAATCAATTTGTAAAAAAAAGATCTGAATATAAAGAAATTCAAGCATTAGCTGATGAGGCGTTGCTCCTGAAAGATGGATACTCAGTTGTTGAACTAGATGAAAGATCTTTAAAGGCTTTTGCTAAACCATCAAATAAAGTTATTTCTAATCAAGGTGCTATGATTAATACTGATTCCGTAAATGGCGATCAACCTCTATCTAGATATATTAGGGATATTGAAAGTCCCTCAAATGATATCAAGAATATAGTTTCAGCGTTATCAAAACTCTATCCTGATAATGAATTTTCTCTGGACTATAAGGTTTACGCACATGATTTCCAATACGATCCTGATTATATTAGATATCAAAAAGAATATTTTGATATGGTTAATGCTGAAGAGGGACTTAATGCAATTGGAACTGCTGATGCAGTGAGAGATGTAGTTATTGGAGTTATTGACTCAGGATCCCCATCAAAATCTTCTCGAGCTTGGAATTCATCTAATTGGGTCGATGGTGAATATGATTTTGTGAGTAGTGATTTTGATGCAACTGATCCATCAGCAACTATGGAATATCCCTCAAATGGTTCTCATGGAACACATGTTGCAACAACTATTGCTGCAAAAAATAATAATAAAAATATAAATGGATTTGGTTTAAAAGTTCTTCCGTTAAGAGCCCTTGATGAAAATGGTTCCGGGTACTATAGCTGGATATGTAATGCTATTGCATATGCTGGCCAAGTAGAAAATGATACTGGTCAAATATCTCCAAGAAAGGTTGATGTTATTAATATGAGTTTGGGCGGTGGTTCATCTTGCCCATGTCAGTCGGTTATTAATGATGTTTTTAATGCGGGAGTTGTTATTGTTGCCTCTGCAGGAAATGGATATATCGATGAAAATAACTACCCAGCTTCATGTGATAATGTTCTTAGTGTGTCTTCTCTTGGGTCTACAGGACAAAAAGCTTATTACTCAAGTTTTGGTGAAAAAGTTGATATCTCTGCTCCTGGCGGTGATCGATATTTAGATATTGATGGTGATGGTGACTGGGATGGTATTTGGGCATTTACAAAAGATAATAAGCTAGAGCTATATCAAGGAACATCAATGGCAGCTCCAATAGCATCTGCGGCAATTGGGAATGTAATTGCTAAATTTCCTGGTGCATCTCCTCTTCACATTGATAGACTAATTAAAAAGAGGCTTATTCTTAAAGATAAAGGAGATCCTGGATTTGATAGAACTTATGGATACGGAATGGTCGATTTTGAAAAAATATCACAGAATAGCAGAGCTCCTCATAGAGAAATTAGTACAGTTGCAGTTGTAAATACAGCCATACTAAATCTATCATCAAAATCAAATGGCTCAATATGGATTACTAAATCGGGTCCAGGTAATAATATTAATGTAACAGACTACTTTTCATCTCATCCAGGAATTTCAATATCCCCATCAAGTAATGTAAATAATTTAGGTTTTGGTAAATATAACGTTGTTATCGATTCTTCAAAATTCAATGGTAATAAAGGTAGATTCCAAGAATCAATTTCTTGGGAGGTGACTGATAATTATGTAACTGATGTTATAAGCCGTCCTGTAATTTTTCAAATTGCTAATTTATCTGATGCCAGAGATCCAGCAGATTTAGCTAGAATGTATTTTCTTGCTGAAATAAGTAGTGAAATTAACGCAGATGAGTTAGATCAGAATATATTTTCCGAAATTCATAGAGTGGAAGGTAATACAGATCTTACTCATTCCATAGAGTCTGCATATTATAATTATATTATAAGCACAGACTCGGATAATGATTATTATCTTTGTGATTTTGGTGAAATATGCTGGAGTGAGTTGATTAATATAAATGCTAATACGGATAAGGATGTAATAATAGATGGAAATAAACCAATTTCTGTTTCAAGCGTTGACTCATTTTCTATTAAATCAGAGGGTGTGAGAAGAGATAAATAAATATTTAAATTATTTTTTCTCTCTTTAAAATCAACTACAAACAAATAATCTTACTTTTATTTTATAATTTAAGCATGCGCCTGTAGCTCAGTTGGATTAGAGTGCTTGGCTACGAACCAAGAGGTCGGAGGTTCGAATCCTTCCAGGCGCGCCATTAATTAGTAGAATTAGCATACTGATTCAATAAAATGTTTTTTACTGCATCCGGTTGATCCTTTAACCTTTCTAAAAAGTATTCATTATCTTCAAGTTTTAGATTTTTGTTCACTATGGATAAGGCATCTTTATTTGTGGTGTGGTTATGAAACTGATTAGATATTTTATTAGTTATTTGTTCAGCAACTATTTCATAAGAGTCTGATTCAAAATTCATTACATCTCCAATATTTAATACCACTGATCCCTTAAATCCTGATATTCCTCTGGATATACTCTCAAGGTCTTCATTTTCTGTTTTTTTATAAAAGCCGTTTACTTCAGTCTCATAAATCTCTTTAGCTTTATTTAAATCATTTGGATCAAACTCATATGAGATAGATACTGGCACAACCTTCAGATGATTAAAAAAATTAGAAACTGGTAATTCTTTTCTTTTAGAAAGGTGAATCATTTTTAAGATTGCTGGATCAGTAATATCTCTTCCATCCTTTGCTCTTCCCTCACGTTGAGCAATCCAGATAGACTCATTATCAACTGTTAATTTATTGAAGATAAATTCTGAAACAAGATTGAGTGATCGATAAATTTTCCTCTTTGATGACCCTGATCTTGGTATTATAAAACTCTTATTAAGGCGCATAAGATCTGCAGCCCACTTTTGATTCATAAGATTGCTTCCAACGGCAATGTTTACAGTAGAAAAATCATTTTTGTGAAGAGCAAGATTTAAAAATGCTGGATCCAAAGTTATGTCTCTGTGATTTGAAATAAATAGATAAGAAGTATTCTGTTGAAGTTTTTCTATTCCCTGATAAATAAAACCACTTGATGTATCAGCTATGATCTTTTCCATAATCTTTTCATACATATTTTGATATTGTTGAATGGATTTAATTTTTTTTAGTCGTTTGTTGAGATAAAAAGATAGAAATAACCCTAAAAAGGAATTCAAAAAACTATTGTGATGGCCTCTAGAATGCAAAAAGGCATTTATAACTTTCTTATTGGATGCAAGCTCACGAAGTTTAGATTCAACTTCGTGATCATAATAAGGTCTTATTTCTTCAAATTTATCCAAGCTGTATAATGTTTTTTTAAGTGTATTTTACAAAATATATGAAAGATTACCTAAATTATGATGGTTTAGCTGTAATGGCTCACAGAGGCGGCTCTCTTGAGGCTCCTGAAAATACTATTGAATCTTTTAAATATTCGCTAGAAATTGGCTCAGATATCATTGAAACCGATATTCAGCTAAGTTCTGATGGAGTTCCATACATCTTTCATGATGATGACTTAAAAAGAATCCTAGGTATAAATAAGAATTTTAATGAGCTTTTATCTTCTGAAATAGATGAATTAAATATTTTTGGTGATTATAAAATACCAACACTTGAGAAAACGTTAAAACAATTCCCTAATGCTAGGTTTCAAATTGATTTTAAGACTGATGAAGTAGTCGAGCCTGCAATTGAGATAATTAATAAATTTCCACATATTAAAAAGAATTTATGTGTTGCAAGTTTTTCTAGTAGAAGACTGCAAAACATTAAATCAAAACTTAGTGGCATAACTTATTCAATG
>Ga0066835_10000078_pt1 | contig 18308 bp, 20 predicted proteins | sample ETNtaG_3_FD_67280 | JGI IMG/M metagenome (GOLD analysis project Ga0066835, IMG submission 67280) | Marine microbial and viral communities from oxygen minimum zone, Eastern Pacific Ocean - ETNP201302SV84 | ecosystem: Environmental > Aquatic > Marine > Unclassified ... | reverse complement strand
AGCTAACTTTTAATTTTTTCCAAAACCGTCTATATATTTAGATATTAAATCTATAGATCTATCTTTGTCTTGTTTATTAATTAAGGTAATTAAAGATTTTTTTAAATCTTGAATTTCGCTAATATGAAATTTTTTTTCAGTACCCTTTTTAATTTTCGGATGTATTGTATCTTGAGGGTCATTATTTAAAAGAAGCTCTTCATATAATTTTTCTCCTGGCCTTAATCCTGAATAATTTATTTCAATTCCATTTTTATTATCATCATCGCTTATAGAGTTTCCAGATAATCTGATCATCTTTTCTGCTAAATATTTAATTTCTATTGGATCGCCCATATCAAGCAAAAAAACTTCTCCTCCCTCTGAAATAGAGGAAGACTCAATTACTAAATTTGCAGCTTCTTCAATTGTCATGAAAAACCTATTTATTTTTTCATGAGTTACTGTGACTGGCCCACCAGAATTTATTTGTTCCCAAAAAAGAGGAACTACTGACCCCGATGAATTTAATACATTTCCAAATCTAACCATTGAAAACTTAGTTTTATTATTAGATTCGTCTTGAAATGCCTGCAAACTAAGTTCTGCTAATCTTTTTGAAGCTCCCATAATATTGGTTGGATTGACCGCTTTGTCTGTTGAAACAAGAGTGAACTTATTTACTTTATTTTCAAATGCCAATTTGCATAAATCAAATGTTACGAAGAAATTATTTTCTATTGCTGCATTGAAATTTTCTTCGCTTTCAAGCATTGGCACATGCTTGTATGCCGCTGCGTGATAAATTATATTAATATTTTCTTCTTTAATTATTTTTTCAATTTGATCTAAATTATTTAGATTTAAAAGTTTGTAAGTTTTATCAACTTTTATAAAACTATCTAATTTATTTTTTAAAGCAAATAAATTAAATTCAGAGAAATCTATAAAGATAATTTTTTTGGGATTTAAAGAAACTATCTTTTGGCTGATTTCCGAGCCAATTGACCCTCCGGCACCTGAAATTAAAATGTTTTTATTTTTAATTTGTTCCTTTAAAAGTTCTTTGTCTGATGGAACTTCTTCTCTATTTAACAAATCTTTAACATCTAAATTTTGAATAGACATTTTACTTGTAAGAGATCCGTATCCTTCTGGAATGGTTTTTACAGCTATATTAAATTTTTCAAGATTAGAAATGATTGCTCTTCTTTGTGCAGGCTTGATATTAACTATGGAAATTATTACTAATAATTTTGGAAACTTTTTTTTGATCTTAGAAATTTGTTCTATGTTGCCGTAGATTTTATGACCCAATAATTTAAAGTTTTTTAGCTTTTGATTGTCATCAATAAAGCCGATGATTTTATAGAAATCATTTTGGCCCATATAAGCAGCAAGCTCTCGTCCAGCTTGACCGGCTCCATAAATTATCACTGGAAGATAATTTTTCTTAGGAGAACTTTTGATTAATCGATAAACTAAGGCTCTAGAAAATACAATACTTGCAAACGTAATAAGAATTATTGCTAAGGCTGCTGATATAGAATTTATTAAATTATTTCTAGCTAACAAATAAGTTAGAACAGCTAAAAAATAAACAAATAAGACATTTAATCTAGGGTTTGACCAAACAGTTAATAGATTTTCGTTTGAAAATCTAAAGAAATGGCGATATCCATTGAAAACATAAATTAAAGCAATGCAAGTCAAAATAAAAATTAAAATGATTAAAATACTTAAATTAGAAATCAAGCTCCAGATTGGAGTCGACTCATCTGAAAAATAATAAATTGCATAAGATAAAAGAAATGGAGACAAAAAGCAGACAAAGTCATTCAGCATCATAAGCAAAATTTTCATTTTTCTTGATGAAGAAACTAATTTATTTCTTATTGATTCTGAAATAATCATTGTCTATCTGATATCATTGCTTGAAAATTTTACAGTTAATTGAGTAGAGTGTCGTTTAATTCTATTAAAAAAATTATTATTCCGATAGCAGGATTGGGAACTAGAATGTTGCCAGCAACAAAAGCAATTCCCAAAGAAATGCTCCCTGTTAATAGTAAGCCAATAATTCAGTTAGTCGTCGAAGAGGCACTGGAAGCTGGATTTAAAGAGATTATCTTTGTTACTCATTCTAGTAAATATTCTGTAGAAAACCATTTTGATAGAAGTTTTGAACTGGAGGCTACGTTAGAAAAAAGAGTCAAAAGAGCCCTGCTTAAAGAAATTAAATCTATTTCCAAACTCAACCTGGTAATTCACAGCGTTAGACAAGGTGAAGCCAAAGGTTTAGGTCACGCAATTCTTTGTGCAAAATCTTTAATTGGTAATGAGGCTTTTGGAATTGCCTTACCTGATATGATTGTCAAAAGCTCGAATAAAAATAAAAATCTAACTTCAATGGTAGCTTCATTTAAAAAAAATGGCTGCTCATCTATCCTCTTGGGCAGGGCAAAAGAAGAAGAAATCAGTAAATATGGGATAGTTAAATTAAAAAAGAATAAGTCAGTAAGTGAAGAAAAAATAATTGAAAATATTGTAGAAAAACCATCTTTAAAGAAAGCTCCATCAAATTTATTTGCAGTTGGAAGGTATGTTTTTAGAAATGAATTGATGAAATATTTAACAGATACAAAACCTGATAAGGAGGGAGAAATTCAGTTAACAAAAGCAATTGATATGTATTTAAAAGATGAAAATGAGTTACTTGGAATTAACTTAGATGGAAAACTCTTCGATTGTGGAGACAAATTAGGATACTTAATCGCTAATATAGAATATGCTAAAGAAGATCCTATTTTGAAGAAAGATTTTTTAAAATATTTAAAAAAGATAAAGTAGATTGATTAAAATTTTTAAATCATACATTTCTTATTTCAAGAAAAAAAAGGAAATTTTTTTAATAAACTCAGATGAAGACAAAGATTTTGTTATCTCTTTAATCGAAGACCATAAATTAATTGCTATTGATACGGAGTTTGAATGGAGAAGAACTTATTATCCTATCTTGTCGTTAATTCAAATTGCGACAAAAAAAAATATATTTTTAATAGATTGTGTGAACTGTAAAAACTTAGGTTGGTTAAAAAATATCTTAGAAAATAAAAAAAAATTAATAATTTTTCACTCTGTTAGAAGTGATGCAACTGTTTTGAATACCAATTTAAAAATTAAGGTGAATAATACTTATGATGTGCAAATAGCAGAAAAAAAAATAAACGGAGGAGAAATTTTAAATTATGGAGATTTAGTGGAAAATTATTTTTCGGTTCATTTGGATAAATCAGAAACAAATTCAAATTGGCTTAAAAGACCTCTTGAAGAAAGACAATTATCTTATGCAGCGAACGATGTAAATTATTTATTAGAGCTTTATGAAAAACAAATTAAGATTTTAAAAAAACAAAAACTAGAAAACGATACTTTTCAAGAATCTATGAAAGAAACTAAATTAGGAAATCAAGAGTTACATATTTCAAGATTAAAAAAATTAAAAAAATATTCAAAATTTGAAAAAAAACTTTTCATGTGGAGAGAAAATTTTGCAAAGAAACAAAATATTACTCCTACTCAAATTTTTAAAAATAATTTACTTAAAACTTTAGCAAAGGAATTAAATAAAAAAGATTTAAATGAGAAAAATCTAAACGAAATCTTAAAGGATTCTTTTATTTCAAGAAAATTAATTGAAGATATGACCTAGTATGGCTTTTTGGATTTTTTACTATTTCTTTCTCTTCTTTGTTTGCTATTTGTTTTCAAAATCAAATAAGAATAAATTTATCAATTATTTTTTTATACCAGTAATTCTGGGATTATTTGGATCTATTTGGTTTATCCATCCTGGAAGCAATGATGTCGCACCAATCATCTCAATCCTATTTTTGGAATCATTTATATTAGAAAATAATGGATTCAAAAGGCTATTTAGACCCTTGCTAACTTTTATTTTTGTCTTTCAAATGTTGAGTTTAATAGCGTATTTATTTATAAAACTTAGAAAGAAATAGTCTTAAATTTGCTTTTATCTACATCTATCAAACCTACTTTATTTTTTCCTTTTAAATGCCCCGCACATTCTCCAGGATTGAATATTAGAGCATTATTTATTTTCTCTTCCCTAAATCTATGAGTATGGCCATGAACAATAAAGTCTGCGGCATTAATCATTTTTTTATCAATTAATTCAGGATGGTGAAGAATAAAAATTCTTTTATTTTTAATCTTTAGAACATACGGCTCTTCGTAAAGCTTGCATTTAAAACTTTTTGATACCTTATAAAGTTCTTTTTTTTCATGTTGATCATTATTACCAAAAACACCAATCAATGGAACTTTAAGACGAGAAAAAGCTTCTAGAGACTTTGGTAAAGTTATATCTCCTGTATGTATAACCAAGGAAATTTCTAAGCTATTAAAAATATCGCAAATTTTAGAAATATTTTTTAAATTATTATGAGTATCTCCTGTGACTCCAATAAACAAAACTAATTAAGGCTTTTCAAGTATGTGAATTGCACATGCGGTTCCAAGACCAATAACATGGGTCATTCCAATTTTGGCGTTTTCAACCTGTCTTTTACCAGCCTCGCCTCTGAGATGCGTACAAACTTCATAAATATTCGCTATTCCGGTTGCACCTAAAGGATGACCCTTGGAGAGAAGTCCACCTGATACGTTTACAGGAATTTTGCCTCCAAGTTCTACATGACCTTCGTCTATCATCATGCCAGCCTCTCCATCATTACATAAACTTAAATTTTCATAATGAAGCATTTCTGCTGTTGCGAAACAATCATGGAGCTCAACTAGGTTTAAGTCTTCAGCACCTAAACCAGCTTGCTCATATGCATCTTTCGCAGCAATTCTTGTGCAAGCATTTACATCAGGCATAACCAGGTCTCTATCGGTATAAGGATCACTAGCTAAAGCAGATGCTCTAACTTTGATTGCTCTTTGCATTCCTAATTGTTTTGCCTTTTTTTCAGAAACTAAAACTGCTGCTGCTGAACCATCTACATTAACGGAGCACATTAGTTTTGTATTAGGGTATGAAATCATTTCTGCATTCATGACGTCATCCAAAGGAGTTTCAATTTGATACATTGCTTTAGGATTTAGAGTGGAATGATGATGATTTTTCACTGAGATCTTAGCGAATTGCTCAAAAGTAGTTCCATAGTTTTTTGAATGCTCCATACCAGCTTCCGCAAAAACACATGGCATTGTTCCTGAGCCCAAAAGACCTTCTTTTGGAATACCGTCTCCACCTCCAGCACCTCCAAGAAGTCCTTTGCCCATTTGCTCTACTCCAACTGCAAGTACAATATCGTACATTCCGGCTTTTACAGACATCCAAGCTTCTCTAAAAGCAGTTGCACCTGTGGCACAAGCATTTGCACAATTAACAACTGGAATACCAGTCTGTCCGATTTCTTGAAGAATCCTTTGCCCAACCATGGCATTTGCTTGACCAAGATTTCCACAATACATAGCCTGCATATCTTTTATAGTAAGACCAGCATCATCCAAAGCCATTAAAGCAGCTTCAGCGCCAATATTTGGAACGGTTCGCTCTGGAAACCTTCCAAACTTGATCATATCTACTCCTAAAACATATACATCACTCATAATTTTCTCCTTTTTAAATTAAAATCTATGCTGGTTCAAAAAAATAACTCATATAAGAATTTCCATCTTTATCTTTTCGACCTAAAGCATCTCCATAAACAACTTTAACTTTCATTCCAAAATCGACATTTTCAGGATCGGGTTCAACATTTATAAGATTTCCTTTTACCGTTCCGCCATTATCTAAATCAACAAGAGCCGAAATATAAGGAACATCGATTCCTGGAAATGACCTATAAACAATTGAATAAGAATACAAAGTACCTGTATTGCTTAACTTGACTTTAGAAATTTTATCTCTTGCAAAACATTTAGAACAAACAGATCTTTCTCCTAAAAAAATTGCTCCACAAACATCACATTTATGACCTTCTAAATAAGGATCGCCTTTATCAGGAACAATTAAGTAATCTACTGCAGGTAACATAATTTTTATTTCACCCCAAAAAATTTATGATTAAGCTATTATTGAAACAAATTTTTTTTACAATTTAAATATATTTATGAGTTTATTTGGTGGAATAGTTGGCGGATTTGTAGGATTTACCTTATTGGGACCTATTGGCGCTTTGGTTGGAAGCGTTATTGGATCAAGAATGTCAGAAAGCAGAACTCAAAGAAGCAGCCCAAATAATTTCGATCATCAAGTAGCTTTTTTTGCTGCTCTTTTTGCATGTTTTGCAAAGATTTCTAAAGCTGATGGCGTAGTTAGTAAAGAAGAAGTGCATAAGATTGAAGAATTTATTTCTAAAAAATTTAACTTAGATAAAGAACAAAGAAATTTTGCTATAAATATTTTTCAAAAAGCTAAAGATGATAATGTTTCATTTGAGGCTTACGCAAAACAACTTCAATCTTTATTGAAACAAAGTCCTAACTCTTTATTAATATTTTATGAGCTATTATTTGAACTTGCTATGGCGGATGGTGAGCTGCATCCCGCTGAAGAAAAGATTCTTAAAAAAGTTCCTAATATTTTTAAATTACCAAATAGTTTATTCAAAGAATTGTATGAAAAATATGTCTCAAATATAAAGGACTACTATCAAATTTTAGGTGTCAACAGAAATATGAGTTTTCCAGAAATAAGAAAAGTTTATTTAAAGAAAAGGAAAGAATTTCATCCTGATATGTTGATTTCAAAGGGGTTGCCTGAGGAATTAATTGAAAAGGCTAAAAGTAAATTTATTGAAATTCAAGAAGCTTATGAGGAATTGGAAAAGAAACAAAAAAAATGATATTTTGAATTATGAACTTTTTTAAAACATTCAACGATAGACTTTTGAATTTAGGAATCTTTGATTTTTTAGTTTTACTTTCTTTTCGCCTTTATCTGGCTTATGTTTTCTGGTTTGCAGGATATGGGAAAATTAATTGGAACAATGGGATACCTAATATTGATAGATTTGCTGGATTCTTGGGCCCTGGTGGTCAGGATAATTTGAATTTCATTTTGCCTCATTTTTTTGGTTGGCTAGCAGTTTTAGCTGAAGCTGGAGGAGCAATTCTTCTTTTGGTTGGCTTGTTTTCTAGATGGATTGCTATCCCACTTATTTTCACCATGTTGGTTGCTGCTTATTATCATTTGCCTAATGGTTGGAATGCTGATGCAAATGGCATAGAAATGTCCGTTACTTATATTTTGATGCTTTTAGTTATTTTAATTTTTGGTCCGGGAAAATATTTCTCTTTAGATTATTGGGTTTTAAAAAAATAAATTGATCATCGAAGAAAATATAAAAACTTTGCCTTTAGCAAAGGTAGCAGAAATTCTTAAAAAATCTGAAAAATTAAATTTAACAGATTGGAACGCTATGAATATTGCGACAGTGAACTCAAAGAATATACCGAGTTCAAGAATGGTTTTATTAAAAAAAATAAATGACGATGGTTTGGTTTTCTATACAAATTTTAATAGCAGAAAGGGACAAGATTTAGCGGAAAATAAGTTTATAGCAGTAAATTTTTGGTGGAGAGAGCTTCAAGAGCAAATAAGGATAGAAGGAAATGTAGAAAAACTCTCCGCAGAAAAATCTGATGAATATTTTAATTCTAGGCCTCTCAAATCAAGAGTTGCAGCAATAGTTTCGCAACAAAGTGAGAAAATTGATTCTTATGAAATATTGCAAAAAGAAATAGACGAATTGACTGAACAATTTGAGTTAAACAAAGAAAATCCTTCCAGACCTGAGCATTGCGGACTGTATTTGGTGAAACCAAATTCTATTGAACTTTGGAAAGAAGGAGATTTTAGGACCCATCAAAGGCAGAAATTCGTTAAAAAAGACGATAATAGTTGGGAAAGCTTCTTTTTATCTCCTTGAAGGTTAGGTTATAATGGATTAAGGCCGTTCGTATAGGCCATAAAAATGATTAATATAACTCTTCCCGATAATTCCATAAAATCTTTTGAAAATCCCATTTCTATAGAGGATTTATCTAAATCTATTGGCTCAGGATTAGCTAAAGCAACAGTAGCTGGAAAAGTTAATGGGAATTTAGTTGATGCAGTTGATTTGTTAGACAGCGATTGTTCGGTTGAAATTATCAGAGACCAAGACAAAGAAGGTATAGAAATTATTAGACACAGTTGTGCTCACTTATTTGGCCATGCTTTAAAGCAGTTTTTCCCTGAGGCAAAAATGGCAATTGGCCCAATTATCGAAAATGGTTTTTATTATGATATTGATTTAGATCATTCGCTTTCTCAAGAAGATTTAGAGAAGATCGAAAAAAGGATGAAAGATTTAGCGAAAACTAAATACAGAGTCATAAAAAAAGTTGTTCCAAAAAAAGAAGCAGTAAAAATTTTTAAACAAAGAGAAGAACCTTACAAATTAGAAATATTAAAAGAAATCAAAGACGAAGAAACAGTTGGATTGTATTTTCATGAAGAATATATCGATATGTGCAGAGGACCACATGTGAATTCGATGACTCATTTAAAGGCTTTTAAGTTAACTCACGTCGCGGGAGCTTATTGGAGAGGGAATTCAAAAAATAAGATGTTACAAAGAATTTATGGAACAGCTTGGAATAGCGAAAAAGAGTTAAAAAAATACTTAAATAATATTGCAGAAGCTTCGAAAAGAGATCACAGGAAATTAGGTCAAAAATACGATCTTTTTCATTTTCAAGAGGAAGCACCAGGAATGGTGTTTTGGCATCCTAAAGGTTGGACAATTTTTAGAATTCTTGAAGATTACATAAGAGATAAGCAAATCAAAGCTGGCTATCAGGAAATAAAAACTCCACAAGTGGTCGATAGAAAGCTTTGGGAAAAATCAGGGCACTGGGACAAATATCGAGAAAATATGTACATCACAGAAATTGATGAAGAGCATGCTAATGAAAAAAGAGTCAATGCTTTAAAGCCAATGAATTGCCCATGTCACGTGCAAGTTTATAATCAGGGAATTAAATCTTATAGAGATCTGCCAATCAGGTTGGCTGAATTTGGTTCGTGCCATCGTTATGAAGCTTCAGGAACACTACACGGTTTGATGAGAGTGAGACAAATGACTCAAGATGATGGTCATATATTTTGTACGGAAGACCAAATTGAAGAAGAGGCTAAAAACTTTATTAACCTTTTATCTGAAATCTATAGTGATTTGGGCTTTAAAAAATATGATATAAAATTATCCACTCGTCCAGAAGTAAGGGTAGGATCCGATAAAGTTTGGGACAAGGCAGAATCGGCTTTAGAAAATGCGATAAAAAAACTAAACCTTCCTTACAAAATTTCCGAAGGGGACGGAGCATTTTATGGCCCAAAATTAGATTTTGTTTTAACTGATGCGCTAGATAGAGAATGGCAGTGCGGAACCTTTCAAGCCGACTTCAATTTACCAGAAAGATTAGAAGCTAATTTTGTTGGCGAAGATGGAGAGAGGCATCGCCCAGTAATGATGCATAGAGCAATTTTAGGATCTTTCGAAAGGTTTATTGGAATTCTTATTGAAGAATCTGATGGAAATTTCCCTTTATGGTTATCTCCTATTCAGGTTGTCATTATGAACATTTCTGATAAACATGCTAAAAATACCAAAGAAATTGCCAAAAAACTTAAATCTAAGGGTTTTAGAGTTAAATTAGACTTGAGGAATGAGAAAATCACTTATAAAATCCGCGATCACTCCATGCAAAGAATCCCTTTTCAGTTGGTAGTGGGCGACAAAGAGATAGAGAATAATACTGTTTCTGTAAGGGCACGAAAAGGCGAAGATTTGGGGAGTTTAACTCTAGAAGATTTTTCGAAACTTTTAGATAAGAATATTAAATCAAAGGAGGTTTGATTGAACGTTACTGTGTGGACTTTAGTCTAATTTATGGCTCAACCAAGAAAAGCTTACGAAAAGAAGAATAAGCATCAAATAAACCAATTTATTGCAGCAACCCAAGTAAGACTGATCTCAGAAGATGGTCAACAGCTTGGAATTGTGGAAATTAATGATGCTCTTGATCAAGCTAAAGCTGCAAATTTAGATTTAGTTCAAATGAATGATGATCCCAAAACGCCTGTTTGTAAATTAATGGACTATGGAAAACATTTATTTGATCAAAAAAAACAGAAAGCAGCTTCAAAGAAAAAAACTAAAAAGACACAACTTAAAGAAATTAAATTTCGACCAGGGACTGATGAAAATGATTACCAGATTAAAATGAGAAATATCATTAAATTTCTTAAAGAGGGCGATAAAACAAAAATTACTATGAGATTTAGAGGTAGAGAATTAGCTCATAAAGAAATAGGTTTAAACCTTCTGAAGAGAGTAGAATCTGATCTCAGCGAAATTGCTGGCGTTGAACAAGAGCCAATTTCTGAAGGAAGACAATTGGTAATGCTATTAAGCCCATTAAAAAAGAAGAATTAATATGCCAAAAATAAAAGTACATAGCGGAGCCGCAAAAAGATTCAAAAAAACTGGATCTGGATTAAAAAGAAAACATGCTAATAAAAGGCATATTTTGACAAAGATGACTACGAAATCTAAACGTCAGTTAAGAGGCACCACTTCACTAGCTGCTGGCGATGAAAAATTAGTAAAAAGAATGTTTAAGGAGAAGTCTTAAGATGTCTAGAGTAAAAAGAGGAGTTACGGCTAAAGCCCGTCATAAAAAAACTCTCAAATTAGCTAAAGGTTATAGAGGGGCAAGAAGTAGGACTTTTAAAGTAGCTAAACAAGCTGTCACCAGAGCTGGACAATATGCATACAGAGACAGAAGAGTTAAGAAGAGAAATTTCCGCGCTCTTTGGATTGTAAGAATTAATGCTGCGGTTAGAGCAAATGGTCTGTCGTATAGTGTTTTTATGAATGCATTAAAAAAAGCAAATATTGAGTTAGACCGAAAAGCGTTAGCAGATATGGCAGCAGAAGATGAGAAAGGATTTGCGGATTTGGTCGCATTAGTTAAAGAAAATGCAGCATAATATATGCTATGGATCTGCAACAGCTTAAGAAGCAACTCTCTAAAGACTTAAACAAAGCATCAAACTCTAAAGACCTTCAAGACCTAAAGATCAAATATTTGGGCAAGAAAGGAAAAATTTCTCTACTATCCAAAGATTTGGGTAAGCTTTCGCAATCTGAGAGACCGCAAGCAGGAAAAGCAATCAATCTACTTAAGACTTTTTTTGAAGAACAAAGTCAAATTCTAAGTAAAGAAATTGAACAACAAGAGATCAATGCAATTTTAGAAAAAGAATCAATTGATATAACTTTACCAGTCGATTCTAAAAAACTTGGAAACTTGCACCCAATAACAAAAACCGTTGATAAAATTTGCCAATATTTTATTTCTCGAGGTTATTCCATAGAAGACGGTCCCGAAATAGAATCTGAATATTTTAATTTTGATGCACTAAACATTCCTAAAGATCATCCAGCAAGGGATATGCATGATACATTTTATGTTGATGCAGAAACGCTTTTAAGGACACATACCTCTCCAGTGCAAATAAGGTCAATTCTTAAAAGTAAAGTCCCATTAAAAATTATCTGTCCTGGAAAAGTTTATCGAAGTGATGCTGATCAGACTCATACGCCAATGTTTCATCAAATCGAAGGATTATTAATAGACGAAGAAGTAAATTTTGGAAATTTAAAACATGAGTTAACGGAATTTTTAAATTATTTTTTCGGTAAAAAGCTTAAAGTTAGATTTAGACCATCTTATTTTCCTTTTACAGAACCCTCTGCGGAAGTAGATATTATGGATAAAAAAGGATGGTTAGAAATTATGGGCTGTGGCATGGTGCATCCAAATGTTCTAAAAGAAGCGGGCGTTGATCCAAAAAAATACTCGGGTTTTGCTTTTGGCTTAGGAATTGAAAGAATGACTAAACTTGATTATCAAATGGATGACATGCGATTGCTTTTTGAGAATGATTTAAGGTTAATTTCTCAATCGTAAAATGAAGATTTTAAAATCTCACTTAGAAGAAAAACTAGGCAGAAAGAAAAGCGTAGATAAGTTGAGCAATCAATTGACAATGCTAGGCCTTGAAGTTGACTCTATCGCTAAACTGAAAAGTGATTTCTGTATTGATATCGATCTTACACCTAACCGTGGCGATTGTTTTAGCGCGCTTGGTGTAGCCAGAGAGATTGCTGCTGCAGATCAAACTTCCTTAAAAAAAGAAAATTATTCTGTAAAAAAGCATGGAAATTCTAAAACTAAGGTTCTAGTTGAAGCTAAAGAAGCATGTCCTAAATATAGTTATTTGGAGATATCTAATTTGTCTTTAACAAATTCGAAAGGGAAAGCTAAAGAGCTGCCTCAGAAAATTAATTCTCGTCTTGAAGCAGCAGGAATTAATTTGATTAACCCAGTAGTAGATATTCTTAATTACGTGATGCTCGATACGGGACAGCCAATGCATGCTTTTGATAAAAATAAAATTTCAGGAGATATTAAAGTTAGATTTGCCAAAAATAATGAAAAGATAAAGCTTTTAGATGATCAAAAAATTTCTTTATCAAGAGATTGCCTCTTAATTAGTGATTTAAATGGGCCAATTGCTTTTGCTGGCATCATGGGAAGCAAAGACTCCTCAGTGGAAATGAATACTTCCGCAGTCGTTTTGGAATCGGCTTTCTTTGCACCAAAATTTGTCAGGGGTAAGGCCAGAAAATTTGGCATTCAAACCGATGCATCGCAAAGATTTGAAAGGGGTGTGGATTTCAATTTACAACTTAAAGCCTTAGAGATGGCGAGCTCGTTGATAATTCAATATTTAGGCGGAAGTTCTACCAAAGCAAAAGAAATAATTTCAAATAATTATCTTCCAAAGCAAAAAAAAATTAACCTTTCAGTTAATTTTTTGAATGAGAGGTTAGGAACTCAGTTACCAAGTAAAAAAATTAAGCAATTTTTACAACACCTTGATATTGAAATTCTTTCTGCTCAACCTAATTTGATAAAAATCTTAACCCCTAGTCACAGATTTGATTTGGAAATACAGGAAGATCTTGTCGAAGAAGTAGCAAGATTGATAGGGTATGACAACTTACCGATTAGGAAATTAAAAACTACTGAGCAAAATTTTTCAAAAACTGACTATTCAAAGGTATTGGATCTTAAGAAATTTCTTACCAATAATAATTTTCAAGAAGTAATTAATTATTCTTTTGTCGATGATGACTTACAAAATAAATTAGAGCTCTCAGATGGAATGATTAAGATTCAAAATCCCATAACAGAAAATTTAAACTCCATGCGAACCAGTTTATTTCCAGGTTTAATTGCCAATCTAATTTCAAACGCGAAGAGAGGAAACGATTACTTGAAAATATATGAAGAAGGGAAAGTTTTTTCTAAAATTAAATCAATCAAGGAATCTAATCATCTAGCTGGACTAATTTTTGATCAAGAGAAAAAAAGCTGGAACAATTCTAGTGCATTTGATTTCTACTCTCTCAAAGAGCTTGCTTTAAATATTACTAATTTTTCCAATGTCGCAGATGTTTCACTAAAAAAATCTGATTTACACTTACTGCATCCTAAAATATCTGCCGATATCTTTAAAGCAAAGAAGAAAATTGGGAGTTTTGGTAGAGTTCATCCGCTTATTCTAAAAAAAATAAATTTTAAAAAGCCTTTTTTTTACTTTGAATTTCAAACAAATGAATTGTTTAACTCAATAAACACAAAATTAATAGAGCCTTCTAAGTTTCCTTCCATACAAAGAGATTTAGCTTTTATTGTTTCTGAAAAATTAGATTATATTGAGTTATTCAAAGAAATTTCGAAACACGCTGGAAATGATTTGATAGATGTAAAATTATTTGATTTATTTAAAGGAGGAGATCTGCAGAAAAATCAAAAAAGTCTTGCTTTCAGACTTACCTGGCAATCAGTCAAAGGTACGCTAGAAGATAGTTATATTGATTCAGTAATCGATAATATAGTTAAGAACTCAAAAAGCAAATTTGGAGCAAAGTTAAGAAGTTAAAATGTCTTTAACCAAAGCAAAATTAGCAGATTATTTACACAAAAAAATGGGTTTTCCAAAGAAAGACTGTTTGCAGATAGTTGAGGCCTTTTTTGAAGAAATTATATTGGCTTTGGAGAAAGGGGAGGAGGTCAAGTTACCTGGGCTAGGAAACTTTTCAGTTGTTCATAAGAAAAGTAGACCAGGAAGAAATCCTCGGACTGGAAAAGCACATACTATCTCTGAAAGAAATGTTGTCAGCTTTAAAGCAGGAAGAAAGTTAAGAAAAAGTCTATAGTTTATGGATTTTGATTTAAGCGAGATACCAAATAAAAAATATTTTTCCATTCAAGAAGTTTCAAAAATTTTGGATATTGAAACGCACACTATCAGATATTGGGAAAAAGAATTTGAAAATTCTTTTTCGATAAAAAGAATTGGTAATAGACGAATGTTTCAACAAAAAGATATTATTAATTTAGTGAAAGTTAAAAATTTACTTAAGCAAGAAAAAATGACAATCAAAGGCGCTCAAGAAAGATTAAAAAATGACAAAAAAATAGATTCTTTAGATTTTAAAATTATCAAGGAATTAAAAGAAATTTTAAAAATACTTTAATTAAAAGGGAGAGAGAAAATGAGAAGAATAATAACTGGACACAATGCGGAGGGAAAATCCGTCATTACTATCGACGGTCCGCCAGCAAGATCATTGAGCGAAAATGAAGGCGGGTTGTATGAGCTCTGGAACACGGATGGTAATGAAATAAATACTTTGGATGACATTGATCGAGCCGATAGTGAGGTTTTGCTTTCCCCACCGGTTGGAGGGACAAAATTCAGATACTTCCAAATAAATCCAACTCCAGAAGGTGTTCCAGCAGATTTAATAGAAGCGGCAACTGCTGCAGCTTTTGAAAAAATGGGCGCTGCTCACCACAGAGTAGATACAACTAGACATCCTGCTATGCACAAAACAAAAACGATTGACTATATTATTTTGTTAAAAGGCGATGTCACCTTGCTTTTGGATGAAGAGGAAGTTGACTTAAAGCCTTTTGACGTCGTGGTGCAAAGGGGTACTAATCATGCTTGGGTTAATAATGGTTCCGAAACAGCTTTATTCATAGCAGTTTTAATTGATAGTGATTTAAAAGAATAAAAATGTCAGAAGATGATAACTCTAAATTAGCTGAACTTAATCGTCGACTGAATAAAACTTTAGACGACGAACGTGATGCAGCTAGAAAAAAACGCCATGATAAAGGCTACAGGACCGCAAGAGAAAATTTAGAAGACTTAGTAGATTCTGATTCTTTTAATGAATATGGCCAGTTGGCTGTTGCTGCTCAAAGAAGTCGCAGAGATTACGAAGAGTTACAAACTGAGACCGCAGCCGACGGTATCATTACAGGTCTCTGCAATATAAACAAAGAAGAAGTGGGTGAAGCCTCTTCTCAGGCAGTAGTGATTATTAATGATTTTTCAGTACTAGCTGGAACACAAGGCTTTTTCCATCATAAAAAACTTGATCGCATGTGTGAGTTAGCAGAAAAATCAAAACTACCTGTGGTTATGTATGCAGAAGGCGGTGGTGGCAGACCAGCTGATACTGATGTTTCGACTCAAATCGCTGGCTTAAATATTACCTCTTTTACAAGTTGGGCAAAGCTAACCGGACATTCTCTAAAAATTGCCGTGAACAATGGCTATTGTTTTGCCGGTAATGCAGCACTTTATGGCGCTGCAGATTTTTGTATCTCGACTAAAAATTCTTGGATTGGTATGGCCGGTCCAGCTATGATTGAAGGCGGCGGTCTTGGTACTTTCGATCCAAAAGAAATTGGGCCTGCGGAGATGCATTACCAAAACGGTCACTTAGATTATTTAACTGAAGACGAAGCTGAAGCTACAGCAATTACTAAAAAACTATTGTCTTATTTTCAAGGTGCAAAGAAAGACTGGGAAGAAAAAGATCAAACTTCATTGCGAACTATGATCCCAGAAGACCGCAGAAAAGGTTTTCCGGTAAGAGATATCCTCAATACGATTGCAGACGAAGGCTCTTTTTTAGAAATGAAAAAAATCTTTGGCCGCAGCGTAGTTACTGGTTTTATGAGAATAGAAGGAAGACCTTTTGCAGTCTTGGCTAATGATTGCCAGCAGTTGGGCGGAGCAATAGATTCTTCAGCAGCAGATAAGGCTGCTAACTTTATTGAAATTTGCAGTGCCCATGGCTTACCTATGATTTCTTTTGTCGATACGCCTGGTTTTATGGTTGGCCCAGACAGCGAGAAAGAGGGCGCCTTTAGAAGAATGGGAGAATTATTTAAGCATGGGGCCAGAATAAAAACCCCTTTAGTAGGAATAATTTTAAGGAGAGGCTATGGCTTGGGAGCTATGGCGATGATGGGCGGTAGTTTTGTTGATCCTATTTATTCTGCTTCTTGGCCAAATGGCGAATTTGGCGGAATGGGTTTAGAGGGGTATGTAAAACTCGGGTTTAAAAAAGAATTGGAAGCTGAAGAAACGGAAGAAAAGAAAAAAGCACTTTTCGATAAGTTAGTCGCTCGCATGTATGAAGTGGGTAAAGCCACAGAGGCAGCGGCACATTTGGAAATGGATGCTGTCATTGATCCGGCATCTACGAGAGAAACTATTCTTAAAGCTTTTAAATCGTTCGGGGCGTAGCGCAGCCTGGTAGCGCACTTGACTGGGGGTCAAGTGGTCGCAGGTTCAAATCCTGCCGTCCCGACCAATTAACCGACAGCAACCACACCTTCTTTAATTAGCCTCTTTTTGTCTTCATCACTATATTCAATGGACGAAAGAATCTCCAGTGTATGCTCACCTAATTTGGGAGCAGGCCTTGAGATTTCACTAGGAGTTTCGCTAAACCGAGCGGCAGGTTTTGCTTGTCTGACCTCGCCAAAGCCTTCGTAGTTAGTACGCAATATAGAATCGTTAGAAATGATCTGTTCATTGCCTAAGAGCTCCATGCGATCAAGTAGGGGCGCACTTGGCACGCCTTCTTTTTGCAAACGGGCAAGTATTTCATCTCCATTCCATTTTGAAATTTCTTCCCCAGTAATTTCTTTTCTCACTTGAGCATTTGAGACTCGGCCAGAAGGGGTTGCAAATCTTTCATCATTTATTAAATCTTCTCTATTCAGTGCTTTGCACATACCTTCCCACTCAGCATCCGATACCGCGCCAGCAGTGATATATCTGTCTTTAGCTTTGTATATTAAATCTTGCGTACCTTGAAGCTTTCTTACATCAACTTCGTTTTCAGCATATACAATGCCCGCCATGCCTTCAGGCCAAAAGAAAGACAACATACTATCGAGCATTGATAATTCTATGTGTTGCCCTTTGCCATTTTTTTCTCGGGCATATAAAGCCGAAGATACAGCTTGAGCCGAGGTAAGGGCGGTTACTTTGTCAGCAATGATAATTCGAAACATCTTAGGAGTTTGGGTTTCTCTATCGGCTTGGATGTCAGTTGCGCCAGACAATGCTTGAATGATTGGGTCATATACTCTTGAGTTGGCATAAGGTCCTTTGTTACCAAAACCACTAATAGAAACGTAAATTATTTTTTTATTTATTTCTCTAATGGTTTTTTCTCCTATGCCCATGCGATCCACAGCACCAGGACGGAAATTTTGCATGAAGACATCTGTTTCCTCTGCTAGCTTGAATAATATCTCTTTGCCTTCTTCAGATTTAAGATTCAAGGCAATCGATTTTTTGCCCCGGTTGCAAGAAAAGAAGACTGGGTTTACACCATTGTGAGGTGCCGCCATGTGACGTACCAACTCACCATTTATTGGTTCCACTTTGATGACTTCAGCTCCCTGATCCGCAAGCATCATAGCGCCAACCGGCCCTGACACCATGCCAGTTAGATCTAATACTTTTACTCCATTTAGTGGTCCCATCTTATTTAACTTTGAAAATTTATTTCCATTGCTTTTTTAAAAGCTTTCCTTTCTGAAATTGTATCTCTATAAATTGTAATATTTTTTGGTAAGTCAAATTCATAATAGACTGCCCAGTCTAAGCAGGACATTAAAAATATATCAGCTAAACCAAATCCTTGATCTAAAATAGAGTCTTTTTTTTCTAAGTAAGGTTCAATAACTCGAAACTGACGTTCTAAATACTCCCTACAAGATTTTACAACATTTGGCGCTGCCCCATAAATATCAGTCAAATCATAATGACGTCTCATGACGTAAAGGCAAGT
>Ga0066835_10000077_pt1 | contig 18668 bp, 16 predicted proteins | sample ETNtaG_3_FD_67280 | JGI IMG/M metagenome (GOLD analysis project Ga0066835, IMG submission 67280) | Marine microbial and viral communities from oxygen minimum zone, Eastern Pacific Ocean - ETNP201302SV84 | ecosystem: Environmental > Aquatic > Marine > Unclassified ... | reverse complement strand
ACTAAGAGATTGAGTCTGGCATGACCTAGGCAGTCTTGTATGTCCTGATTCCACATCTCTATTTCGTAGACGTAACCAAAATCATCGGTTCTCTTTTCCGAACCGACCGTCCACCTCCACTCGGAGTTCCAACTTTCGTCATCGGTCCAGCTACTCCCCTCCGTGAGAACCATGTCTCCGAAAACCTCGTGCAGTTCTAGCGGGGTAAGAGGTAGTAGGAGAGGGGATATTCCGCTAATTCCCGAAAGCTCCTCAAGATCGTAAATTATTGCATTTGCAGTTGATGTTTGCTGATTGTTATCCGTGAAGTCAACATTTAGATTCGATCTAATGACCTTTTTCGATGTGATTTCTGCCCATTTCTTTGACGTTATATCTGCGGTGTTATCGGGCAGACTTACCCTACCTCCACATTCGCCACTACTGGTCACTCTCCTGAATGTGAGGTCCATATCTAGGTCGTAATCTAATGTATGCTCCGCGGTCAAGTGATCCCTGCCATAGGCATCAGGGGATGAAACAGCTCCGACGAAGGAAAGGTCCCCCGCATTTTGAATATCCGAAAGGGAACCCTTCCTCATTACTGAGGAACCAGATCCCGACACGATATCAACAGAGATCTCATCACAAATTTCATCCAAGGCACTGGGCGAGGCAGCATCTCTAACCAGAGAGATCATTTCGTCACCCTCTATGCTAATCATACCGTCATCTATTGTGAAAGTCATCTCATCTCCATACTTGAGTTGCCTGGCTTGGAAAGAAGAATCGGTCCCAAGTATGTAGAAAGCTCCTCCTCCGGCAATCATTACAGCTACAATGACAGCTGAAATCGGTTTCCAGTTCTCGAATAGAGAATCAAACGAAGGGAGTACAATGACCATTGAAGAGCTATCCTGGTCGTTTTTAGTAGGAATGTCTGCCTGATCCCTCTCAGGGATTATCCAAGTATCTTCATTGTCAGACTCAGTGTTAGTAGGCTTCTCAACGATATCTGCCACCATAATTTCATCTTTTTCGCCAGCGGACTTCTCTTGATCCCGACCATCACCTCTTTCCAACCACTCTTTACCGTAGTGAGCCCACTGTTCCAAGGTCCAGCCATCAGGAAGCCCTTCCTTTGGGATTTCCGGAGCATCTTCTGGAAGAGCCGCACTAGAGACAACAAGCTCTTCCATACGAACCTTAACAGCTTCAGCTTCCTCAACATCTCCCGTGCCCTCAAATTTCGCGAGTAGACGATCTACAGCATCTCCCACCTCTGTCTCAGGACTATCTTTCACGATATCTTGGGAAATATCAGACCCAACCATCACAGCATCCCTAGGTTCATATTGAGCTAGTATCCTGTCGATGAGATCAGCCTTCTTGCCAGATACTATAACTCCTAACTCAACGCATATATTCCTGAGTTCGTCGACCTTCATCGCCGATAGCTCTTTGTGAGTCGGCGCATCGCTCCCAGACATCCTTATCGGACTCCAGCCGACTGCCGGGCCTTTCAATTCCTTCGCCAATATGAACACTAATTACATCGCTATGGGTAGTTATGAGGAATACCGCAAGACAATATACTCAAGAAGTCCTCTCTTGGCGCGAGAATCATGAGGCCCCGCCTAATCATACTGTCCAGGGCACCTAGTCTGTACAGTACCAGGAGGATTTTGGAGGAAGCGGAGGCGGTCGGATGGGACGTTCAGATAATTGACCCACTGAAACTTGATGTTGAGGTGGGGGACAATGGAGTCGAGATATCTCACAAGGGCTACGCTGTAGGCTGTGAGGCTGTGATCCCCAGAATTGGCCATTCTATCACCAGGAAAGGAGTCCAGCGCGTCAGGGCATTTCAGAGGATGGGAGTAATCGTACTGAACGAGGGCGATGGGATCGAGAGTAGCAGAGACAAACTCCGGGCATCCCAGATGATGAATGAGGGAGGTATCCCGATACCGATTACCGCATCTGTTGCTACGTGGCAAGGTACTAGGAGGGCTATCGCTAGAGTCGGTGGTGCACCCTGCGTCATCAAGACCCATGAGGGAACTCACGGTTCAGGGGTCTTCTTGGCACATACAGAACAACAGGCAAAGCAGCTGGTTTATCAGATGCTCGAGAGGGGACTGACGCCACTGGTTCAGGAATATATCAAGGAATCCCATGGACAAGATATTCGCGCCTTCGTTGTTGGGGGAAAGGTTGTTGCATCCATGAGGAGGAAAGCTAAGGGAAGTGAGTTCAGGTCTAATTTCCACTTGGGAGGAGAGGTCGAGCGTTTGGAAATACCAGAAAAGTATGCGGAGATAGCTTGCAAGGCGGCCGATATCATGGGTCTTGAGATAGCTGGGGTGGATATGCTAGAGTCAGATAGAGGACCACTCGTTCTTGAGATAAACTCGAGCCCCGGTCTCGAGGGGATTGAGGCCGCTTCAGGGGTCAACGTAGCTAGTAGGATAATTGCCAACGTAGTCAGACTCCATGATTCTGTAGAACAGACTCGCAACAATCAGCAAAACCATGGCTCTGAGAAGAGCAATGAAGGAGCAACAGGAAAGGTTTGACGGCGCGTCTCAAGACGTTCTGAAATGCCATCTTTGAAGATAAGGTTCAGAGAAGCATTCAATACCTCGGTAGCCGGCATGAGTACGTCCAAAGGGACAGGGATGCACTGCCGCTTGCGGTTGGAGGCGAGAACATGAATTACCGTGAGGAGGAGAGAAGGGAGCGAAATATTCTATCGATATCTGATAGAAACTCTGGCCTACCAGTTAGGCTCCAACGACTTTCAGCACTTCCTTGGTACGACTGCTGGGTCCAGCAACTGAGAATAGAGAAGAAGAGCAAGCACACCATTAGAGCATACACACTGTCCGCCAAGACCTTCAGTCAAACTAGGCTTCCCGGGGAGGATGAGAGATGTTGGGACGATCTTTCTCAGATTTCCGTGAGTGAATTCCACCAGAGGGCCAATCCAGATAGGGGCAGGATGGATGCCTGGATGAACACCTTGGGGAGCCTAAGTCCCTCGTCACTTAATGCTAGGATAGCGGCCGCCTCACATCTTCTCCGGTGGCTAGGTCATGGAGTTCCTGATTGGATTCAGAGACCTTCCAAGAGGAAGTCATTGCCTCGGACCTTGGGTAGGTCAGAGCTTTCCCGCCTCAGAGACGCATCCAACAACTCGGAAGACCCTCTGTCCTCGCCGATTGTCACTATATTACTTGATACCGGACTTAGGGTTTCCGAACTCTGCAGCCTAGACATTGAGGACATTGATTTAGAAGATCTATCTGCATTGGTTATTGGAGGGAAGGGAGAGAAAGACCGTACAGTTTTATTCACGTCTGCTACAGTTAAGGCCGTTGAATCATGGCTACCTATCAGGAAATCGAGAGCTAGACTCACAGGTACTGGTGATGAGGAGAGAGCACTGCTCCTGTCTAGTAGAGGTAGGAGGATGAACCCTCGGTCAGTTCAGAAACTAATCGATAGGTTAGCTGATGACTCTGACATTCCACGTTCCAGATTGAGCCCACATACACTCAGGCACACATTTGCAACTGGATTACTAGAGAGGGGGGCTGACTTGGTTACCATTCAGAGATTACTAGGCCATTCTAGTATAGCTACAACCAGAGTCTATCTGGAAATCGGAGACCAAACTCTCAGAGAAATCTATCACAGAGCTCAGAGAACCCCTCCAATCGCCCCCTCCTCACTAAATAGCGACAACTCAGACGTGGAAATTGAGGATGAATACCAAGTAATGACTCAAGTAGAGTGATATCATTTCTTGGCCGGGTTTTTCTTGTTAGTTCTTTTATCCATCGAATCTGGCCCCTTCCACTCTCTATCTGCTCCTGCCTCGTTTCCTTGATGTCCGGGTATGGGGCAATACTTTCCAGACCTGCATCGGCTACAGTTATCTCGAGGAGGGTGGTCCACAACCTTCTGAAGACGACCATACTTCCTACGAGGCACAAATCTCCTGATATCAGGAGGGACTTAGCAATTACTAGGACAGCAACCTTGAACCTTAGCCCCCTCGCCATAATCCGTGAGCCCCAAGCTAGCATCATTTCCAGACGCTTCAGCGTCAGTCTTGTTTGCGCAGGTCTTCGATGGCGATCCTCGAATGAAGATTGACGATGAAGGGTATCTCAGGACGGAATCTTGGCCTGGGGACGGAAGATCAGTATTTCTGGGGGATGTCGCCAAAGCAGTGTTAAGATTCCTAGGCCCTCATGATCCGCCACAGTTCTCGTCCGAGCCGGGATATGACGAGCAAAGGTGGGAACTAACTTCCTCGTCCGGAGATGTCTCTGTAAAGATAACCAGTGACTCATATTGGGGATTTGGAATAATCGCCAAATGCTTTTACAATAAAATTGAGATACACGGTCCCCTTTCAATGAGGGCTAGATGCATTCATGATGTTGTGGCTTCTTTGGGGAGGAATCCGTGGGAGCCATTCTGGCTTAGTAGGTTTGAGAGAGTCACTGGTGTAAAATCTGAGGAACACAACAGAGATTGGACTAACCTGGTAAAATGGGCTACAGATGATATGGGGTCACAGATTGAAGAGCTGGAGGAAAGAGTAGCCCAACTCTCCTCAAAGGGCGATAGAGAATCTCTAACCCGAGCAAGAATGGCCCTTGAAGAAGCCACAGCGGCACTGGTGGATAGAAACGCACCAGCAGTAGAAAGGGCGTTGGGTCGAGCCAATAGTGCTCTGATTGAGGCTGACCCTAGTACAGAGGTCCTATCATCGGAGTATGCTTCAATCGAAGTAAAATTACAAGATGAAGACGGCAGTATACCGTTCGTTGATCTTTCCGAGGAATAGTCCTACAGTCCTATTGTTTCGCCCAGCCATGACAGGACGCCGTGGTTTGCGAGATAAATTGCAATTGAAAAGACGAAGCACGCAACGTAAATCATCGTTTTAGAAATCTGTATCGCGTCCTCGGACTCCTCATCGAAATATCGAATCAAACCAGCAGCTTGCTGGATTCCACTGCCCTTCTTCTCCTTCGCCATTGAACCGCCGGACCTACCTACAGTATTTCAAAGCCGCTAAGGCCCTAATCAAGGCTCCAAGGTCTCGATCAGAACACATCCGCCATCTAGCTCAACAATCTTCGAAGCCGCGCTAACTGCAGTTTCCAAGCCAGCAGTCATCAGAATTTCTCTTCTCGCTCCGACATCACTCTGGAAAATTAGCCTGTGACTAAGCATCTCTAATACCTCATGATCTACGATTTGCCAAACCCAATCTTCTCCCTCAATGGTAACCAGCGCTTCGACAGGGGTCAGAGGCCCCTGATCTAAGCCATTTGATTGAGCCCTCTCGACCAGCTCAACCAGCTTTTTGGTTGATTTGCTCTGATTTAAACTCATTCTTTCGCCAGCATTTCTAGAAATTCTTCTCCTTAGTGTTCTCATAGCATCCCACCTGCGACAACGCCGCAATCTGCGAGTTCCTCATCTGATGTTTAACCGTTTACGGAATTCATACCTCCCAACGAACGTTTCAGAAGACTAGAATGATTTGCCAATAGATACGAGCCATTGATTGGATAGCGCCCTGTCGCATGTCCGTGGAGAACTCTCAGAAGGCTTGGTCGGAGCTTGCATCATCTAGTCTTCTGCTCAAGGCTGTGGCCAGTTGGAGAGTTGATCCTCAAGAATGGCTGGAGAGCGCATTTGACAGACTTCCGGAGACAGTTAGAGTCAATCCTCTGAGGCAGGACAGTGAATGGGTCGAGCAATGGCTGAAAGGTGTGGGCGCTGATAGGATTGGATGGTTCAAAGGTCCTGGAAGTGCATGGGAAATGCCATTCGCTAGAGGTTCCGCCGAAGGAGAGGTTCGGGAGTTCCTGAAGTCTTTGCATGAGACTGGAAGAATCACACGGCAGGAGATAGTTTCGATGATTCCTGTTCTGGCAATGGACATTTCCCCAGGTGAGACAGTTCTGGACATGTGTGCCTCCCCTGGTTCCAAGACAACTCAGATTGCAGAATGTCTCGGCGACAGCGGTATCGTTTTTGCCAATGAGATTTCTAATTCCAGAGCCAATACACTAGTATCAAATGTTCACAGACATGCATCCAGGTCTACCATAGTAATCAATCACGATGGAAGACACATCCCCAAGGTCCCAATGGAGGGATTTGACAAGATACTAGTTGATGTCCCTTGTACGGGATCCGCTACAACAAGGAAGAATCCAGAGGTTTGGGGAAAGTGGAGCCCCAAGGGAGGGAGGTCATTACATGATTTACAGATTAACCTATTGAGGAAGGCAGTGAGCCTTGTCAGGCCAGGCGGAGTTATTGTCTACTCCACTTGTTCCCTAGATCCCATCGAGAATGAGGCAGTAGTAGCCGAGATAATCAGAACTGAGAAGAACTTGGAGCTCCTACCGGTATCAGAAATACTTCCCAATCTACCAGGAAGAGGTGGATTCTCATCATGGCCAGATATTGATGATGATGCTATGCCTTCAGATAGCTTGGATCTGAAGAAGTCCATGGCTTCTCCAGTAGAGGATGAGATTTCTGAATCCTTGAAGAAATGCATGAGAATTTGGCATGACGATGTAGGGGGCAATGGCTTCTTCATCTCAGTAATAAAAAATTCAGGTAATCTGCCAATCATGACTCAAAAGCCCGAGTTTTACAAATCTCCTGACGAAGTCAAGCCTGACATCCAGAGTTCTCCCCAACCAATCAGTCGGGAAATTATGGACAGTCTCAATGATAGATGGGGTAACATGCCCGATAACCTTTGGATGAGGGGAAAAAAGATTCTATGGGCAAACCCCCAAGCCGAGGAGATATGGTCCTCTGAAAGAAGGGTAAGAAACGGGAGGACTTCTATCCCGGGAAAAAGATGGAGGCCACTCAATGTACTCCATCTTGGTCGAGAGATAGCTAGAGTGAGAAAGGGACAGCCGGAAAGGATTTCTGGAAAGGCTACTCTTGAACTTTCGTCATTAATTAGTAAGGGAATAACAGAAGTCACCGAGGATACGATTGACTCCATACTACATTCCCAATCACTGGAATTGGAGGAAACCGGTATTTCAGAGAATATCAGAGGAGGGCATATCCTCATGTCAGATACAGAAGCATTACCTGTGTGGGTAGGCGGGAAGGTAACAATAATGCTCAATGAAAAAGAGGTATTAATCAAGAAGAAACAGAGAAATCTAGAAATTCTCAGTGAAGATAAATCTTGAACAATTGACAGATATTTCTCTGTTTTAAATCACATATGTTCATTAGCCTGCCACCGTAGAAAATTCCCGCGGTGACTACGTGATAGACGAGACAGACCGAAAAATTATCCATGTCCTACAGAAAGACGGCAGAGCCTCCCTCAGGAAGATATCAGAGGAAGTCGGCGTAGCCTTGGGAACCGTAAGTAACAGGGTAAACAGAATGGAGGGTAGTGGGATAATTACCGGATATTCAGTTAGACTGGATCCTGAAAAGGTCGGCTGGAGCTTGAACGTAGTCATAGGTCTGAGGATAGAGAAAGGGAGGCTGATAGAGATACAAGAGAAGATTTCCAGAGATTACAGGGTATGCGGCGTTTATGATGTCACTGGAGACTATGACTCCATGGTCATCGCCAGGGCTAAGGACAGGGAGGACTTGGATGATCTCATCAAGAATGTCATGTCTGTTGATGGCATCGAGAGGTCACTGACACAATTAGTTCTAAACACTGTGAAAGAGACAACCACTGTGGCGCCAGAGTAGCCTAAAAATCACTCATCTGAGATAATATGGATGCGACATGTGGACGTAGAGACTCAACAGTCCTGCCTTCTGGTTTCATGGTTTTCATCAATTCTATTCTGAGCTCCTCATCCATCTTGACATCCATAGACTCCATGCGTTCCCTAATTGATTTCTGAAGCCTCTCACCAGTCCTGTCCCAGTCCATAAGAAGAATTACTGACCCTCCGCCATCCTGTTGGTTTCTGATTCCATAAGTACTATGAAGATAGGCAACTAACTTAGAGATTGGCCACCCTCTGTTAACCTTCTCAATTAATCCGACGAATCCCAGCTTTCTCAGAGTTCGTACGTCATTAATTCCTTCCACTAGCACAGGGCAGTTGCATCCACCCATTTCGATTGGAGCATTCCTCCGGATGCAAATCTGAATTACTTTCGAGGCCTTTCGGAATCTGGACTCTCTGTCATGAGGGCCCTGTATCTTTTCATTGCCGCCAGAGCCGTTATGGTACATCATAGCCTGATACGGGCGATTTTTCTATGTAGTTATCCCATTCAATTGGAACAAATATTCAGGCACGCCATCCGTATCCCTTATGAGGGTAATTCACACCCGTAGGTACGGGTAGTGTCTTGACCATCCAGAGCACACTTTTTCAGGGCCTTTTTGACTACTACATTGTGATATCATTTTTCGTGTCTGTTTTTACATTCACTTGGCTGTATCACCACTCCTTCTGGTATCGTTCTGAAGATGCTGATGGCTACAAGAATCCAGACGAGATAGCCGTGGGTGTTTTCCCCAAACACAATGACGATATGAGGCTCGAAGTGGCATGGACTATCGCACCTTTCATTCTCATTGTGTGGTTAACATATGTCTCATGGGTTCCTCTGGACGCGGTGTGGTCAGAGACAGGTGAGGATGGGTACCATGGAGAGGAATGTGAGGAAGGACAATCCTCCAATAACCGACTCGATGATTATGGCATAGTTACCTCTGAGTGCTACCATGTAATCGAAATTACTGCAAAGCAGTGGGTCTGGGCCTTTGACTGCCTCGACTTGCCAACCGAGATATGCGATACAGGAAGCGATAATATCGAAGTTTACGGGACCGTTCCTCTACTTTCACTGAAGACCGGTGAGACGTATCTGGCCAACATGAGATCTGAGGATGTCACGCACGCTCCATGGTTCCTTGGAATGGGAGTAAAGGAAGATACATTGTATGGAGCCCAAATAGGGCCATCTGAATACAACTGGCCTACGACAGTTTGGCTACCGATAAGTAGCGTTGTAGATGATCAGATAATTCTCTGCACTGAATACTGTGGGGATGCTCACTCTGTCATGGCAGGAAAACTGGTAGTCCATCAATAGTAGGTGACTTAATGAATAAGAAGTCAATGAGAACCCTACTTGTCCTGTCGGCTATCGCTATGGCGTTGATAATCTCGCCTGCGGCAGTATCATACCCGACAGGTATTCAGGGCGTCAAGGACTCAGGGTGTAACTGTCACGGGGCGACTACCAGCTCTGAGGTTGTCCCTTCAATTACCGGACTTCCAGACCAGTACAACTACTCCGAATCATATGAAATCGTAGTGTCTTTTGTTGGAGGGCCAGCTAGCCCTACCAATTCCAATCAAGGAGGGTTTAACCTCTGGGTTAGCGACGGAGAGCTCTTACCTTCAGACGCTACTGTCCAATCTTACAATCCAAACGAGGTTAGCCATACTGAAGCAGGTAACGATCAGACATCCTGGACTCTGACATGGACCTCGCCCTCATCTGACAGGAATGTGGAGTTTATCCTCCACACCAACTCCGTTAATGGAAATGCAGATGGTGCTAATGGAGGGAGCTCCGGAGATATGTGGAACAAGCTTACAGCCAAGGTATCTCCACCGGTATTGGTTCTCGAAGAGGCGGATCCATTCGTTGTATTGTCAACTTTGATTCTTGTTTCTGCTATTCTCTTAGCATTCACACTGGCTTACGTTTTCTACAGGACAAATCCAGAGTCCTTCACATGGGATTACTTCGCGCCATGGATAGCAGGTTGGCTCACTACAACTGATCACAAGAAAGTAGGAACCTTGTATTTTGTTGCTGGCCTATTCTTCCTGGGAGTGGGGGGAATTATGGCTATGATGATAAGAATACAGTTAGCTGTACCGGGTAATGACTTCCTGACTCAAGACCAGTACAACCAGTTCTTCACACTTCATGGTACGACTATGATATTCTTAGCCGCGATGCCATTGATTAACGGATTTGCCAATTGGATGGTACCTCTTCAGATTGGTGCTCCCGACCTGGCTCTTCCTAGGCTGAATGCAATGTCATTCTGGCTCCAACCAGTAGGCGCACTTCTGATATTCACTGGTGTATTCTCTGGCCAAGGAGCCGACACCGGATGGACCGGATACGCGCCTTATGTAGTCAGCGAAACTGCCCACATGGGAACCACTATGTGGGTTGCCGGTCAGATTATGTTGGTAGCCTCCTCAACCTTAACAGGAATAAACTTCCTCACAACAATAGCTGTCATGAGAGCCCCAGGAATGGGATGGCTACAGATGCCATTATTCACATGGTCAATATTAGTTGCGAATTTAATGCTCTTCTTATCCATTCCAGCTTTCGGAATTGGACTAATACAAGTGTATCTAGACAGGGTCATTGGCACAGCCTTCTATGATGTCTCTGCTGGGGGAGACCCCCTTCTGTGGAGCCATCTTTTCTGGTACTTCGGACATCCCGAAGTCTACGTGGTCATAGTGCCTGCTTTTGGAGTGATTTCAGAGGTGATAGCCACGAGTGCTAGAAGATCTATTTTCGGATACCGCTCAATGGTGTACGCAATGGCAGGAATTGGGGTTGTCTCATTCATTGTGTACGGGCATCATATGTTCACCAGTGGAATGAGCCCGACTCTAAGATTCGTCACTATGCTAACTACAATGCTTGTCGCGGTGCCCACTGGAATTAAGATATTCAACTGGCTCAAGACGATGCACGGGGGCTCGTTGGTCTACAGGACGCACACGCTCTGGACGCTTGGCTTCCTTGTAACATTCACACTGGGGGGAATTTCAGGCATGTTCTTCCCATCCATAGCCATGGACCTCCATCTCCACGAGTCATACTTCGTGGTTGCTCACTTCCACTACGTTCTAGTCGGTGGGACAGTCTTCGGTTTCTATGCTGCTATCTACTACTGGTTCCCCAAGATGTCCGGCAGGATGCTGGATGAGAAACTAGGAGTTCTGCACTTCCTAGTTGGGTTCATCTCCTACAACGCTCTATTCTGGCCAATGCACAGGTTAGGAGTATGGGGAATGGCCCGAAGGCATCATACCTATTTCGTTACAACGGAAGAGGCAATGGGAGCGCTCCCCATAGAGGCGGCAGGGTGGAACATGTTCATATCCGTATCAGCATTTATCTTCTTCTTCTCCAACCTCATAATGGTGGCCAATATGATCAAGACCCTGATTAGAGGAGAAAAGGCACCTCCAGATCCATGGGGAGGATGGTCCTTCGAGTGGATGACTGAGTCACCTCCACCTACCCCAAGCTTCGACCCACATAACCTACCGGTACTTACTGATGCAAACGAACACATCGCCAATGAGCCAGGAACACTCAGCAAATTATTCAACAGACTCATGGTCAGTGAGGAAGACACAGAGGAGGTGACACATTGAGCGTTCACGATGACCACCACCCTAGTGCATGGGGCCCACATGATTGGAGTCACGGTGCTCCTCACAACTCATGGTCTCCCTTCATCATGAGTGTCGGAATAGGAATTTTCCTTTTCTCCGTAGCAGGAGTCTACAGATGGGGTGAAATGATAGACGCTGGTTCCATAGCGTTAGTATTCGCAGGTCTTGCGATAGTCATGTTCGGCCTGGCAGTATTCTGGCGTCAAGATATATCATTCGACGGGGCCTACGAGCCCAAGGCCACTGGAACCCCATTCAGAGGTATTGATATCAGGAAGGTATCAGTATGGATTTTCTTAATGTCTGAGATGATGGTATTCACCTCACTCTTCAGTACATACATGAGATACAGATTCGGAATAGAGTCATGCGAGTCAGTTTTCGAGTCAGGTCAGTGGGTAGAGGGAACATCAGTCACATGCTTTGAACCGGCAGGGCACCTCATTGCATCATCCTGGTTCCATATAGCCCCAGGTGCGATAAACACATTCGCCCTCATCGTTTCCTCATTCACCGTGGTTCAGGCATTGAGGTATGCCAAGAAGGTGGATCTTGACCACAAGGTCAGGACGAAGCTGGTTACCAGATATCTAGGAGCCACAACAGTTCTTGCCATACTCTTCCTGACACTAAAGATGATTGAGTGGTTCATAGGATTCCCCCTTCCAGAATTCCTTGCAGAGTACAACCACGGAGACACCACAATCAAATCCCTGTATGCCGAAGGATATCTAATTAATGCCGATAGTTACCAGCACCATTACTACGATACTGCATACTTGGCTGATCATGGACATGGGATTTCCCATGATACCGAGCTCTACGCCATGATGGAATCAGGAACTCATTCTGGAGGGCAGATGATGGCCAACATCAGAGTTAGCGCGTCCACATTCTATGTTACAACAGGTACTCATGGGGTCCACGTACTTGGCGGGATAATCGGACTAATGTACATGACATTCAAGGCCAGCAAAGGGGGATACACTCCTCAGAACGCTGTCTCAATAGAGTATTTCGGACTTTACTGGCACTTCGTTGACCTGATATGGGTCATCGTCTTCCCATTCTTCTATCTGTACTGAGGTGATAATTTGGCGCAATATACTATACTTGGAAAAGACCCATACTGGATGAACTTCATTGGTCTGATGGTATTAACCCTAATTGAAGTGGTTGCCGTCGGCTTCCATCTCCCAGATGAGAGAATTTTCATCTTCAGCAACTACACTCTGATGATACTAACTGTTGTGGCCATTCCTAAATTCATCATGATAGCGCTGATATTCATGCACTTATACGGAGAGGAGGACTCAGGCATTCTTACAGTGACAGCATTGTTCCCATCATTCTTCATCATCATAATGATCCTATTCATTGGTTTGACCCATCCTGAGGCAACAACCGGACTCCCAGCATGGTGCAGACCTGGGACCTACTGATGGAAAGGTTTCATGGCCGGTACCCATTCGCATACTCGCTGCAGACGTCGCTTAGCCTGGTATAGCGCCGGATTTGAAATCCGGTGTCCTTGTGACTCGGGAGTTCAAATCTCTCCGTCTGCGCCATCAAATCATTCTGTGTTGGGTGGATTTTCCCCACCACGCACATTCAATACATTCGAATAAAAATCAAATTTTACAGGAGTGGTCATGGATATCTCCCCATCAAGGCTGATATAGAGAGGAGGGTCATGACCTCGTTCGAGCGTCGGTTCGCCATCCTCATCAAGTGCCCTTATCTCAAATGTCTTGCATGGTTCCATGGTTATCTTTCCCCATTTGCCTACATGCTTGCCCTTCTCCAATGGTCCCATGACAAACAACATCTGTACCTTCGAAAGACCGAATCCTAGGACAATTCTCGAACTATCTCCGAAGGGATGCATCCCTGGAGCCACCCTATATCCTCCTCCAAAGGTCTCAGCTTGCATCATAGCGAAAAGCCCTGTTAGGTCCACCTTTCTACCAGGGCCATCATCAACCCTAATCCATGCCATCTGACTCTTCCAGCCTAGTATCGCTTTGATTGCCAGGGCGGTGTATTTTTTCTGACCGCTTATCCAAGAGAATTTACCCTCGTCCTTCATCCTGTTGATGGAAGAAGTTACTCCTCCATCACACTCAAGAAAGCTCCACCGAACCAGATTCTCCTCTCTGGATGGCTCCCCTGTAACTGGATAGTGTTTTGGTGAGGGTATTCCGGGATATTCCGGAGCTTTAAGTCCCTCAACTCTAATTCCCCCAACGTTGTAATCAACCCCCTCCTTCAGTATTGAAACGGCACCATCTATGTCATTGAGAGGTATTCCAATAGATCTAGCAAAATCATCTCCGTTTCCCATTGGTATTACTCCAAGCCTCATATCGGAACCACGAATGCCATTAGCTACCTCATGAACAGTTCCGTCGCCTCCCACTGCTACCACTAGATCGTAGTCACTACCCCTCAAATCACTTGAAATCTCGATTGCGTGGCCTTTTCCGGCTGTCATGAAGACATCAAAATCTATTCCTGAGGAATTTAGGGACTCTTCCACCTTGTAAAAAGTCCTACCTAGCTTACCGTCTCGAGCATTTGGATTGACAATACACGCCACTCGTGTCACATACTAGCGAGTACTAGCATAGGACTTCAATACTGCCGAAGCAAGATATGATAGCGTAGGTAGTATCGCGATTATACATAAATGAGCCAAGATGAACAATTCATGCGACTGGCTCTTGAGCTAGGATCGAGAGGCGGACATAAGGTGTTACCTAACCCACAAGTTGGGTGCGTATTAGTAAGAGATGGCAAAGTAATAGCTGAGGGATGGCATGATCACATCGGTGGGCTACATGCTGAGCAGATGGCTATCGCTGATGCCGAATCAAGAGGGGTTCCTACTCAGGGATCTACTGCATTCGTCACTCTCGAGCCATGCAATCACTTCGGGAGGACCCCTCCCTGTACTGAGGCCCTACTATGGGCTGGAATAGAGAGAGTGGTAATTGGATCAATGGACCCAAATCCAACTGTGAGGGGCGATGGAACAGGTTCGCTTGAGGATAATGGAGTAGAGGTCATCACTGGGGTTCTGGAATCAGAGTGTAACCATCAGATGAGGCCTTTCATGCATTGGTGCCGGAATAGGAGGCCATTCGTGACACTCAAAGCAGCCCTCGACTCCAATGGTTTCACGGACCGTGAAATTGACCTAGATCCCATACGATTCTCCTCAGACGAATCACTCAGACTCGTCCACGAACTTAGAGCTGAATCGATGGCAATTCTAGTAGGAGTCAACACAGTAATCAGAGACAATCCATCTCTTACCGTTAGAGGGATAGACATCGGTCCAAGAGAACAACCATTGAGAGTAATCGTAGATCCAAACTGCAAAGTCAAAGGAGATTACAAGGTATTGTCTGATGAACAGGCGAAAACCCTACTTATTCATATCTCAGAACCGGACTTGGTTGATGACTCCGAACTGGTTGAGAGAATCGTATTATCTGATTCAGTAGGTGAGATAGCTATATCCAGAATTCTTGATATGTTAGGCGATAGAGGAATTCAGACTCTTTTGGTGGAGGGGGGACCAGATACTTGGAATAGATTCGTCGAATCTGGACTCGTGGACATGGCTCACATATGCAGGTCACAAATAGAACTAGACGGAGCTAGATTTCCATTTGATGAAAATAAACTTCGCAAATGTGGACTCACAAAAATACGGACCTTTAATTCTGGAGGGGACCAAATCACCCATTGGGAAAAGTAATGGTGGGCGATACAGGATTCGAACCCGTGTCCTAGCGTCCGAAGCGCCAGATGATATCCAGACTACACCAATCGCCCAGCCATTGACGATGGCTATCCCATTTTCAATCCGCCGGATGACAGACCACGATTGCCCTAACTAAGCTCCGATGAACCCTGATTGGACAGAAAAGATGAACATTCCATCCTATTTCCTGTATTCTTGACAATAATTCCGACCATTTTTTTCCCATTACAGTAATATCATCATCATTTCCAGGTTCTAATGCTTCAGGACCAGCTGGAAGCATAGAAGACACAACTCCTTCCGCATCGATTTTTTTCGCTTCTTTGAGAACATTAAGAAATATGTCCAATGAGTCTACGGACCTCCATGAACTCCTTCCGTATGGAGGGTCGAAGACAAATGAGCAACCTTCCATTTCCCCCCACAACGTCGAGAGGTCAGACGCATCCCATTTTTCCACCAAGCATTCCTTACCAAGCCATTTCAGGTTCTCTTTAGTTCCTTCAACCATTCTAGTGTCCAAGTCACTGGCTAAGGCTCTGATGTTCTGTAATACTGCCTCAATTGCTATTCCTCCAGTTCCACAGAAGGGATCTATCACTGCCTTAATTTCTCTATTGGGGACTCTGGATAATGATATCAGAAGTCTGGCTTGTCTGGGTTCAAGTGATATCGGTTTGAAGTAAGGTCTCTCAGTTGGAGACCTGCCAGAGAAACTTTCTTTGCTCCAGTTCTTTACTCTCAATCCCCATACAACCATTGTTCCCTCAAACTCAAAAGGCTCTGGATGAGTATCTCCTTCATTGGAACCAGCAATAATGATGACAATTTCATTAGAGGGGCTTTCTAGATTAACCCTTATTCCACTGGATGAAACAGCTCTTCCGACTTTATCCTCAAAGCTCCTGCTACTAATAGTATCAGGGAGCTCACCAATCTTCCTAGTACGAACAGCAAAATCGCCTTCCTCGAAATTCTGAATGGCCCATTCACCGATAGCCTCACAGAGAGAAATTTGCGACTCTGAGGATTGGGGGTAAATGGAGTGCCCTCCGAGAATTAGAACCTCGTCCAGAAGAGCGGCCCCATTTAGTTTCGAGATTTCTTCTTGCCTTATTTCGTAAGTAACTATACGTGGATGAATGATACTGATATCTCCCAGTAAAGCCTTCATTTCCTCTCTGAATAGCCAAGAATGCCAGCCCATTCCAACCATTGCAATAGTCAAGGTGCCCTCTCCTAACCGCTGACCAGGACTTCAACCCTAAATGCCTTGACATTACCCCGGGAGCGAGGATGGTAGGATATGGGCTGTAATCTCAAAGATTTGGCACCAGCCAAGCCCATTGAAATAAGCGATCTCTCAGGACAGAGAGTAGCGATAGATGTTTTCTTAAATGCATACCAATTTATCACATCAATGACAGGCGAAGATGGCAAACCTCTATCTTACAATGGTAAGCCTGTGTCTCACTTAATGGGATTCCTCGATCGAGCATCAATTCTCGTTTCAGAGGGAATTGACCCAGTATTTGTTTTCGATGGAAGGCCGCACGATCTAAAGAGAGCCACTCTAAATGAAAGAAAGACCAGGAAGATAGAGGCTAAGGCCAAGTGGGAAAATGCGATTATTGAGGGCGATATGCCAACAGCAAAGAAGCTGGGTCCACAAACAGCAGAGTATACTCCTGAGATGGTAGCAGAGACTAAACAACTCTTCGATTGCATGGGCTTGGTTTGGATCGAGGCCCCGATGGAGGCTGAAGGAGCTGCAGCAGTAATGTGTAAGAGAGGAATCGTTGGAGCGGTCGCAAGTCAGGATTGGGACACACTCGTTTACGGTTCTCCTTTCATGATAAGAAATCTAACTGCTCACGGTACTAGGAAATTTGGAAGAGTGATGCAGGCTGAAATGATATCTCTAGATGAGATGCTAGATGGGCTTGGAATATCACATAGTCAATTAGTTGATTTGGCAATAATGATTGGAACAGACTTTCATCCTGGAATCAAGGGAATAGGGCCTAAAACCGGGCTTAAATTAATCAAGGAACATGGAAGCATGGAAAAGGTCTCCTCGGTGAAGGGGTTTGAGTTACCTGAAAACCTAGAACAGATAAGATCCCTATTCTTGAACCATCCAACCAATGAAAACCCAGTACCCATGTCCAGGCCCGCAGTCGAGGAAGATTTGATTCAGTTTCTCCAGATTGAGAGAGGATTTGGAGAGGGAAGAATAAAGAGAGCATTAGACAGACTAAGTTCCGTGGGTAAACTGAGTTCCAAGAGCAGACCAACACTGTTTGATTTCTGACCTGTTGCGGCCACCCCGGGGACTGAACCGCCCCCGGGGTGCCCTGTCTCCTATGGCATTAGCCAACGGGCCGAACGAAAAGAGTCAGCTAAGTCAAGTCGTTGTTCTCTAAATCGTCTGGGATGCCATCGCCATCATCGTCATCATCTAGATGATCGGGGATACCGTCGTTATCATGGTCAAATTGACCAGTCATGTCCCAACCGTCGTTCTGTTCGAACCAGTCAGATAGACCGTCGTTGTCGTCGTCGTTGTCGAAGCTGTCTGTAAGCCCGTCATTGTCATGATCGTACCTCCAGACTCCTACCACACCATCGGCTTCATCGACATCCAGGATGTTATCGTTATCATCGTCAGTGTCCACACCGTCATCCATCCCGTCATTGTCGTGATCACGCGAGTAATCCTCGCCGTTCGGTCCAATGTCGTTCCAGTTGTCAATGCCATCATTATCGATGTCGAAGTCCAAGTTGTCACTTATGCCATCGTTGTCGTGATCGTAGATGTCAGTGTTGGGATTTCCATCATCGACCTCATCTTGGTCGGCGATACCGTCACCGTCATCATCATCATCTTCAGCGTCGTCGATACCGTCGTTATCGTGGTCTTCCGGGCTATCGTCCAGGGAATCTGGGATGCCATCATTGTCATCGTCATTATCCAAGTCATCAGGAATTCCATCTCCATCGTTGTCGTTCTCTCCGTTCTGGTTCTGATTGTCGAGCTGCTGGTTTTGCTGCTGGTCTGACTGCTGGGTCTGCTGCCCTTGGCTATCGCCTTGGGTTTGGCCCTGTTGTTGTTGGTTCTGACCATTCTGGTTGTTACCATTCTGGTCTTGGCTCTCTTGGTCGCCTTGCTGGCCACTCTGTTCGCCTCCCTGTTGCTGTCCTTGGCCATTGTCTTGTTGCTGACCCTGCTGGCCTTGTTCACCATCTTGGGCTTGCTGACCATCCTGACCAGACTGGCTACCTTGATCTTGACCCTGGCCTTGTTGACCTTGACCTTGACCCTGGCCCTGGCCCTGTCCTTGACCCTGGCCCTGGCCCTGTCCTTGACCCTGGCCCTGGCCCTGTCCTTGACCCTGGCCCTGGCCCTG
>Ga0066835_10000075_pt1 | contig 18984 bp, 37 predicted proteins | sample ETNtaG_3_FD_67280 | JGI IMG/M metagenome (GOLD analysis project Ga0066835, IMG submission 67280) | Marine microbial and viral communities from oxygen minimum zone, Eastern Pacific Ocean - ETNP201302SV84 | ecosystem: Environmental > Aquatic > Marine > Unclassified ... | reverse complement strand
AGTAGGCGTTGTAATCACCTTTACATTCGATACCAAAATCGAATCTGTTAAGAACTAACCTATAGTATTTCGAACCCGAAATAATATCATGGAATTTACCATCAATAAATTTTCCGGTAATCCAATATTTGTCAGAAGAATTTGCGACCTTCTGAAGGACATAACCAAGCTTGTCCATAGCTTCTAAAACGGCCTTATCGTTAGTATAAGTCATACCGTTTTTAGATTTATGTATTGGTCTGTATATCATATAACTCCTTATTAATTTAATTTATACGTGTATTCTACCACGAAACAGAGTAGATGTAAACCCCCTAAATGAAAAGTTCACGAAAAGTTCACGAAACTCTTTTTTTAAATTTGGAGAAAATGTATAAGTATATTAGAGGTACTTAGCTCGGGAGATTAGTATAGCTTATTCGGGTAATAAATCTGTATCTCTTCTTCTTTACCCTTTACTTTCACTTGACCAATATCAGAGAACATATAACCGGCGTGGACCTGGTTGGCCGTTGCTTTGGATATAATTGTAGGATATTTTAAATAATCCCCACGAGAGGCTAATGCCTCCAAACGTGCGGCAAGGTTGACTGCATCTCCAATAACAGAATAGTCAAATCTGGATTCACTACCCATATTACCAACAATGCAAGTACCGGTGTTAATGCCAGTACCAACGCGGATGTTAGGAAGACCGCGTTCTTCGTAGATTCTTTTAAGTTCATTTGTTTTTTCTTCTATTTCTATTGCGGACTTAACTGCCATTTCTGCATGATTTGGGCAATCTAATGGCGCATTCCAAAAAGCCATTATGCAGTCTCCCATATATTTATCGATTGTTCCACCATTCTCTAGAATGATTTTAGTCATTATATCTAAATATTCATTGATTAGATTAACTAATCCTTCTGGGTCATTTTGTTCTTTATAGTATTCTGAGATAGGTGTAAATCCACATATATCCATAAACAAGAAAGTCATTTCTTTTCTATCACCACCTAACTTCATCATCTCTGGATTTTTAACTAACTGGTCTACAAGGTCTGGAGATAGGTATGTTCCAAATTGTCCTTTTATTTGTTGTCTTAATTTATATTGTTTATAAAAGTTATTAAACGACGCTGAAGCAAAAACAAGTATATATACAATGAACGGATAACTAATATCAAGGAGAACACGTGCCTCGTTCCAGACATACCATGCACCGATTGCAGAACCAGCAACGACGCCGAAGAAGGCTGATAGCGACAAAGCTATTCGCAGACGATAAACCCCAAATACAATCAGAAGAGACCCAACTAGAATTACCAGGTATTCCGCCAGCTCCGTCCAACCCGGACGAGAAATCGAATCACCATCCATCACCGTTTGGAGAGCAGAAGCCTGAAGTTGATGAGCTGGGAACAGACCTTGTGGGGTGCTTATCTGAGCAGAGAGACCTGACGCTGACAATCCAATAATAGCTGTTTTACCACCAAGGTCTGGTAAAGCATCCCCATAGATATATTCTTCATGACTATAGTTTGTGTTTAACCATATGCTAGAATCATACTCTGTTTTAATTGGTGCGTATGGTGGAATCATTACATCTTTTATACCATCCCAATCTGCTTTTAAACTATAAGACTTTTTATCTTGTAATACTCTTATAATCTCTAAGGACATAGATGGATATAATTGTCCGTTTACTTGGGACAATAAAGGTATTCTTCTTGTTATATTATCAACTTCGCTTTTACCATTTACTAAACCAACTCCCCATGCTTGAGATTCTAATTGCGCAATATTAGTAATAAGTCCTTCGTATTTTGGAACAAAGTCGTACGCGTCGCCCTCGCCGAGCGTGGCCGTACCCACGTACGGTGCCGCGTCCGAGCGCCCGCGAGAATCAGCTTGTTGTGATAATACAATACCATTACCATTTATCCAAGATGCAAATACTTCGTCACCACCAAACCTATCCGGTTCAGGAAACATAATTGTAAATGCAATCATACCAGCATTTGCATTTCTTAAATCAGAAATCATTTGTGCGTACGTATGTCTTGGGAATGGATATTGTCCGAGCTTTTCTAATGTTGGTTCATCAATAGAAATCATAACCACATCTGATTCCTTGTCGGGTAAGCTTTTGATGTATTGGTCGAATGTATTTAAACGGACTTGTTCTATAAATGGTAAATCAATAACTCTAACACTAAAGAGTAAAAAACACAACGCGATGCTTGTCCAAATCGAAGTTATGTATTTCAATTTAATTTCCTTGTGTGACTGATATTGAACAACCACCTACTGTTTGACAATTTTGTGAAAGCGTATAGCTCTGGGTTGTACCACCTCTTTGGAGTAGGTCAAGGTCAGTTGGATGTGTTCCTGTTAATGTGATAGTTGCTGAATGTGCACCATTATCTCTTTGGTTAATAAACACATCATTACTATCATTTCTGATTGTTAGATTTAAAGTTTTATTTCCATTCTGTGCTTGTCTAGCAAATACATCGTTTGAATCTGCATATATGTTTACGGTCATACTATGGCTAATAGTATTACTATCCATCTTTTGGCTTCCAATAAATTTATTTCCATCACCATGTATATCTAATCTAACAAAGTTTCCACCAGGTTCGTTATTATCATAATTCCAGGTTGGACTCCAGTTAGAAGTATCATTTAAAGAATAACCTTGTCCGAACTTAACTATATTGTTATCACCCCAAACATGAAATTGGAAATCGTTGTCATTACAAGCAGCTCCTGCAGAACATTTTTGTCTAACATCTATATTATTCGATGCTCCATCTAAATCACCACCCCAGCTATAACCAGAACCCCATGCATCTGTATATCCAAAATAGTTTTCACTTCCAAATTGTAAAAGATTTAAAGTATTAGAATTATGGTCAAAAGAGAATCTTGCTAAGTTAGCATTCCCAACTTGCTCAATTGTAAAATTTAAATTATCACTCGAGTTAACTTGGTCTAAATGTACGTGGTTATGTTCATCACCCGCCTTGACGTATGATGATAATAACAGACTGACCATCGCCAACGGTAATAAGGTTTTCGACATCTTCATTATTGCTCTCTATTGTTGCATTAGTATCTATAGGTATCTTAATACTAATAATTCCATTTACTTCTCGATAAAACCATATTTGTCCTGCACTTTCATCTACTATTGTATTATATTGTGTAGTCTTATCGAATCCTATTGCGGTTCCAACTATATTAGTTGTTGAATCCATTTGTTCTGTTTGTTTTTGTCTAAGGATATTTACTTCTTCTAATCTAACTAAAATGTCTTGTAAGAAGTCTACATCCAAAAGGTCCATATCTAATTCTGTAAACTCTAAGTCTTCATCGTCCCAATCTTCTTCTAAATAATTTATATCAAGGTCCGTAAAGTCTAAAATATTATTATCATTGTTATCATTTCCACCACTTTCTTCGCTTTGTCTTTCCTGAATTTCTTCTGGTGGACTGACAATAAACATATTGTCTATCATATTAATACTTACGTTTTGTAATGTAACTGGTTGTGTTGGAATCTTATCAAAACTAGAAACCATTGTAGCTTGATAAGCTTCTTCTAATGTCACTGTACCACCATCGTTGGAAACTGTTATTGACCCGCTTGGGGAACAATCACCATCGATAGTACATTCGGTTTCCGGTAATAGGACAACTAAACTTCTCCCAAGCTCATCCACCGTAGTTGTAAAATCTGTTCCACGAACTGCAATAGTAGCTGTCGGTGTCGTGAGAACAATGTTTTCTCGTGGAACTAAACCTAATTTTCCAGTAGCAAATCTTGCTGTACCGGAAACAAAATTCATAGACATACTATTCTTTTTTGGATTATCTGGGTCAAAGTAATATGTTGTTAGTACTACTTCTGTATGTTCTACTAATCTCAAAACAGTATTATCTAAGAATGTTAATTTCATTCTACCTTTTACTGTTTCAATTGCATCCATCTGCTGAACATTAACACCAAGATCAGTGGCAAGAACTTCTCCACTTGCGCGGACAATCCCGCCACTGCCCTTATGTTCGGTGATGTCACCGATATTGTCAGCAAATGCTAAACTAGAAACTAATAAACTAGTCGCCAGTATCTTTTTGCTTAATATTAACTGTCGCGTTTTCTGAATCAAAATCTGCATTTATTACACCATAACATCCAGTTATCCCTGTTGGACATGTACCAGATGATTGTAATATGTCAATATCACCGTTGCTACCAATCCATTCCATGGTCACTGAATTGTAAGCTCCGTCGGATTGTGTTGTTAAAAAGTTATTAGAACTTCCTATAACATCCACATCCCATGTTACGTCATCCGCATCAATATCGATATTCCAGACATTCGATCCGCCTGTAATATCTAAATCAAAGTTTAGTCTTTCTGATGATGCGTTATAACCCCAATCTATGTCGAAAGTATTTGAACTTCCTGTAATATCTACATCCATATCTGAACTATCAGCACTTCCACCATAACCTACGTTCCAATCCCATACGTTGCTACTTCCTGTTAATAGAATATCTACAGTAGTAGAATCGAATAAAGTTGGTCCATATATTTGGTTTAAGTTACCAATCATATCAATATCGATTGTAAGAGTATTACCAGTTAGCGTCCAATCGGTTGCACAAGCTCCACTTGAAATAGAACCACATAGTTTATTACCATAACCTACTTGGTCAATGGTTAAAGTTAATGTGTCTCCACTTTGGTCAAGCAAAACTTCGTTATCGTTTGTGCCAGCTGACAATAATAAAGGGCATAATAAAAATGCAAACGCGATTAATCTATTTAACGTTGTCATTTTCGTTTTCCTCTATTTCTCTTGAGAATAGAACTTCTTCTTCCTCAAGATCTTTTATTTCCCAGAAGCCTTTTTCATCTCCTTGGTATATTAGTTCTAACACAGCCGCTTCTATACATGAACGAAGTGACCGTGTCACTGATTCATTTTCTGTGACCCCATCTTCAATTTCTATCAGTTGAGTATCTAAGTCAATGAATTTAAAAACATCATAACCTTGCGCTACCGCTAAAATGGTTTTTGATGTCTGTACATTTAACAAAATTTCTCCTGTCAAAGTACTCACAGCTCTTAAGGACACGGTGACCATATCTCTTCGGTATGCAGTACTAGTACCTACACCCAAAGTTCTTGCTCCCGCTCCACCAGTCTCAAGATTGGTATCAAATCCTATGACACCGCCTTCGAGAATGATTCCGGCGAATAGTAGGGGAGCTAACCCTGTTTCTTCTTCGCCGTATTGTTCTCTTGTTGTTCTAACTATTTGTCTTTCTCTTGTTAAGTGATCGATTCCTACACGTTCTACTACTCTAAACCATGTACCATTACCAGCGGTTTTTAGTGCATCGATTAACATTGTTGCTGCACCTTGTGTGACTGCTGTACTAAACATAGCTACATCACCTTTTTGTTTTCTTTGTCCGGTTTGGTCATTAAAAGAATATACCGCTACAACTGGTTGTTTTTCTGGTGCTGGTAATCTTAATAATTCTTCGTAAGTAGGTAATCTAACTACCTCTGGTGCTTCTTTACATTCACCATGCTGCTTCATTATTCCTTTTGTACAAGTATCTGTCATACTAGGAATACTAGCACAACTACTTACTATTGCAGCAAGCAGTATAATAGATAAATATTTAACCTGTTCCTTCACCAGCTGTTCCTGCTCCTATTGGTATAACTATTGTAGTTTCTGTTCCATCTTCACCTAAAATAGTCATGACAATAACATCATCCCCTTCAGTACAAGACCATTGGGTTGAATCACATGTTGTTTTTTGATACGTAATAGTATTTCCTTCTAATACAAAACTTCCAAATGTTGTTTCTGAACATGTTCCAGCAGCAATAGCTTCTGTTGTACATGTCTTAAACAAATTTTCTACCATCTGTTTAGATAATTGGGCGTATATTCTACTTTCTAAGTTTCGAATAAATTTAGCTAGTGTAGTATTTTCTAATTCTCTTTGTTGTGCTTTTAACTCAGCTTCTATTTTATCTTCTAAAGCATCTCTTCTAGATTTTTCTTGGTTCTCAATAGTAAGATAATGTGCTGAAGTTCCTATTCCACTAAATGATGGATTTTTAAATTTGTGTACTAATTCGTCTCCCCAAACATTCTGGGAAACAGTTAATAATAAAAATATACCTACGACGATTAATACGAATTGGTTATTCTTCATCTTTTTTCTTCTCATTCTCCTTATATTCTAATACAACATCTACTTTTTGTTGTAATCGAATTAAATCATTATCGAGCATTCGAACTTGGTCGATTACCCTTATTAATTGGAAATGCATTTCTTCTATCTTCGGGTCTAGTTCGTTAGTTACGAAACTCCAAACATAATATACAAAATAACCTAAACCAACCACGGCAACTGCCGGGAATCCGAATTCGGAAATAAGTCCCGCTATATCCATTAATCTCTCCTGGTATCAATTTTCCCGTCTTCTACAAAATTCTCTGCACGGGCGACACGCTCAATATCGGGTCGTAGTTCTAAAGCAGATGAAACTAACATATCAATCTTAATCATTTCATTATTCATTGCTCTTACTCTGTTTTCTAGGCTTTTACTAAAAGCATTTAGAGTATCAATCTGGTCTAAAACACCACCTAATATTTGTTTAATAATTAAAAATATAAAGAATCCGGAAACGATTGCACCTGCTATAGGTAAACCGACTTCCGCAATCAATTGAAATACATCTTCCATACGAGTATTTATAACGTTTATTGCTTTAGAATGGGATTAAAATCCAATAGAAACACCGCATCCACATGATGCAGTTTCTGCTGGATTAAAGATTTTAAACTGTTCGTTTATGCCTTCTTTGATATAATCAAGAGTAGCATTCTCCAAATATGGAATACTTATCTCATTAATTACTATTTTGAACTTACCAAAGTCTAAGATGTGATCGCTTGAATCAATAACATCATCAAACTCAAAAAGATACTCAAAGCCAACGCAACCCCCAGCAGTGACACCAACACGTATAGTATCTCTACCTTCACTCTCTGTTCTCTTAATCGCTTGAGATACCGCTGCATCAGTTAGTTCCAACATTTTGGTTATGTCTCCTATGAGCTGTTTTATCTTCCCAATCACTAATTGCTTTACGGATAGTTTCTTCAGCCAACACAGAACAATGCAATTTTATAGGAGGTAATTCTAAAACATCAGCAATATCTTTATCTTTGATTTGCTTTGCTTCTTCTAGTGTTTTACCTTTTAACATCTCAACAAACATAGTGGATGAGGCAATTGCTGAACCACATCCATACGTTTTAAATTTGACATCTAATATCTCATCAGTCATTGGGTCTAATTTTAGGTCTAATTTCATAACATCACCACATGCTGGTGCACCCGCTAGACCTGTCACAACGTTTGGGTCCTTAGGATCGAACCTACCAACGCCGTGTTTTGACGGGTTTTTTAGTACATCTTCAAAGCGATCTACTACTTTATTTGAATACGCCATTAGTTAGCAAATGCTACGCTTACCGCTAATGAAGTTGCCACTCCTAATAATTTATCTGTAGGAGCTTTTTGCATGTAAACTACTTCATTTGCTGCTAGTGTGACAGTACCTATTACTTGTCCACCAGAATCTGTATGAGTAATTATTTGTACAGAATTTTTATTATTATGTACTCGTACCAATTTAGCAAAACCAACATCAGATGCTGAAGATAAATTACCTTCAGGTGCTAATACTCTTAATACTTGCATTTTTATACCTCTTCTAATCGTGACATTAATCTCTCTGCTCGATTTGTCACTTGTTTATACCATCGGGAATCTCTTCCTTCTGCAGCTGCGGTTTTCCAATCACCGTTTTGTAATGCGGTGTTATGTTTTTTAAATTTACTGAGTCTAGTTCTTCCCATGTTAAACATCATATTAGCTATAACTTGTTTAACCTCTTCTGGATAACTATCCCAGTTCTCGTGTAAGATTTTGCAATCTTCCAAAACTATAATTACATCTTTCGCAAAACATTCCTTAACACGTTCTTCTGTGACAGGAGTGCCGAGCGGTAGCCCATGTTCTTCGTCTCGTTCAGTGACAAGATGGCCGATGCCGAATGTAGGATAACCAAGATGGTCATTATATATTTCATTTACTTGTCCCTCATCTATTATAAGTTGTTCTCTCAATTTATCAATATTCATAAAGTATTTTCTCCTGGAGAATATATCATTCTCCTCTCTAATTCTATCCCAGAATCTTTTATTTATATTAGATATAGTTTCTGACGTAAGCTTTAACATGTTTAAATTTATCTTCTTCTGTGTTATACACTATACCAAAACACATTGTTTTGTCTTCTAATTCTGGTATCATCTCTTCTGGATAAGGAAAAACAAAATCATTTACTGCACACCATTCCATCATTGATGCAGTGTTTGTTGTAAAGTACCAATCTAATTCTGGTGAAACTGTTCCATCTTCATTATGTAGCGTTGCATAAAATGGGTTTACTAAGTAATATCCAGGGAAAGATGCATCTAATTTATTTCTTATTTCCTCTGATATTTGATGAAATGGAACTACAACTTTTAATTGTATGTGTTTTGTTGTTCTATCCATTTTTAAACCATACCATGCATTATTATATCCAATAGCTTTTTCTCTTATTTCTAGAGTTCTTTCGAATCCACCGTCTTCTGGTGGAAGAGTCTGATGGGGCTCTAAGTTAAAGTGGTCTAGTCCTTTTTCTGGGTCAGATGAAAATACATCGTAGTCATCATAGTGTTCATCCAATTTATATTTCTCTATTAATTCATCTGGTATAACGTCCCATTGATATAGTGAAAAGATTTCATTTTCATATCTATCAGATTTGTATTGGGTAAACAACGCCATATCATATTCTTCGCCACTCTCACCAAAATTTTTATGAATATAAACATCTGGAAATTCGTCTTTTACTTTTAAAGCTATTTCAGCTCCTTGTTGTGTTTCCGGAGTAAAATCTACTCTACAAATAGAACCGTTCATATAGGTATCATCACGTATTGATGTATTCCCATAATGTCTTTGTAAGTAATGGTTTTTTGGAACTAATGTGTAATTTATCCATGTTTGTAATGCCCATTGTTTTGTATATTCAATAGTGTCATCCTCTTTTATTGGAACCTCTATAGTTAAATTAGAATAGTCCGGATGGTAAATACTAAGCATTCCATTAGTTATGGAAAATTGTAAGTTGTCTTTTATTCTTTTCATAGTTTATATAGTAATTTGGAAACTTCCAGTGACGTTCTGATACGCGTTGTTAGAATAGGCATTTACTCCTCCAAAGTGAGTTGTGTATAGATACCCGGTTGGGTAATTAAAACTTGTACCAGCTGAACCCCATTGGAAGCTAGCATTTGGTGCTGTACCTGAAAATGTTGCATCTGTTCTTAAAAGTGTATAGGACGATCCATTTTGACTTCCAAATGTCACACTGGTCCAACCTGAATTTGAATAAGTTGCATTTGCATTATTTGAAATATTTAGAGTAACAATTCCTCTTGCATTTTGAATTCCACCGTTTGAAAAACCGGTGACTGTATGAGTTGCACTGACTCCCATAAGAGTTCCTGTAAAGGTACTATTACTAAAAGAACTAGTCGAATCGGTGTTGGTACTAGGAGCATATTGTCCACCTGAAGCAAAAGAATATCTATGAGTAAATGTTCCTTGAAAAGCAGTAGAAGCCGGGGGAACAACGCCTCCACGGAATTCTCCAATAGCTATTTCACTCCCAGCAGAAGTAGATATACCAGCTGCTCCTACATTATATGAAGGATTTGCAGCATGAACATTAAAACTATTTCCCCATGTTCTAATATCAGAATCATTTAAAGAAGCTTGACTATTAGAACTTCCACCTGCCACGAGATGTATATCGTTTATGCTTATATTACTAGTTGGTAATGCCATAATTATTTAACAATTGCAGATATTAAATCTTCGAATTGTTCTACTTTTTCTACTCTGTTTGGCCAAAGAATATATTCTTTCTCTGGATTCTTTTTTAAATTTGTTAAAAGCGGCTGAATAGCATTATATAATTTATTTAGTTTATCTTCAAGTTCAGATGCTTTCGATGATGTTGTTTCTAATTTACTAGTTGATTTCTGAACTGCTTCTAGTTCTGATTCGTCTACCGCAGTAAATCCAAAATCAAATTGGTCTATATCTATACTCATATCTTTTCCTCTTTAGTATTTATACGACTATAATCCCAGATCTTTGCCCCAAGGACCTTCATATTTTGGTCCTTCGTCTCTATATTTTTTCTTTCTGGGAATAACCTTTGTTTTATCTTTATGTACTTTAGACATTGCATGTTTAGGCGTTTCTTTACGCACAAATATTTTATTCCAAGCTTTTTCAAATTGTTCTTGGCTAACTATTTGTGGTCTACGCTTCGATCCTTTTCCTGACAAGTTTAACTCCTCTCTTATGTAAAATGTTTCTAAACTTTTGTTTGTGTTTAGGTTTTGCTTTATTTAATTCTTCAATCATTTGTTCGTTAGACAATGTATGAATATAATAGTTAATAATAGAAACCCTTTTGGTTTGTCTATCTATTTTCTTTTCTGTCTTTTTGTATTTTGCTGGCATTATTTCACCTTTTTAATTCTACCTTTATCATCTGCTTTCCACGCTTCAAAGTCTACATCATTATAATCAGATTGTAAATTTAATAATGCTTTTAAGTTCGACGTGTCGTCGTCAAATAATCTAATTCTTTTATAATTACCGGTATCTAGGAACTGGCGAAAGATTTGTTCTTTCGCAGAAGCACTAGAACCACCTATGTTTCCTGCTCGATGTATATGTGCTTTGTCAATATCAATACCATGCGATCTAAATGTATTTAAGAATAATTCTTTATCATCCATATCTGCACGTGCTGTGACTATCACTACATCCGAACCTTTTTTAACAGCATTCTTTAAGATAGCTTTAAACTTTTGTATCATTCGACCAATTGGTAATGCAGTTTTATTAAAAAGGTCTGCAGATTTAAATTGACCAAAATCGTATGTTTCTCCTTTTCCTAAAGTATATGTGTTAAATTGTTTAGGTGGAAGTACCTTAATTACTTTGCCGTCTTTTTTTACTTGTACTCTTGCTTTTGTTTTAAACATAGTATCGTCAATATCAAAGATTGTTAAACCTTTAGTTCCTTCGGATATATATTGTTTAAACTTCTGCATAGTAGTATTATACCATAAAAAATGGTATTTGTAAACTACTATTTATGCTAAAAGTGTTTTCTAATTGTTTCTATTTTATCGTCAGCTTCTGCTATTTTAGCAATTTGCGTTTCGATAGCTTCAACAATATCTGGATGTTCGCCAATACCAGCAGCATTACTTTTATAAACTTCGATGTTTGCTTTTGCAACAGCAATCTCACCTTCTAGTTTTAAAATCAAAGCTTCCAATAATGGACCTACATAACTATGACCGCTCATTTGTTTCTCCGTTTAAATTCTGATATAGTATCTATCAAAGGTTGTGTCCAATCATCGCGATCTTCCTCGAAGATTTGCACACCTTCATCACCTGCAATACATATAACTAAATTCTTAATCGGCATACCTGTTCTTTCTTCCCACATAATTGCATACGCTGCCGATTGCATAAAATAACCAGAAATCCATTCTTTCTTTTTCCACTTACGAGATGTTTTCCAATCTATAATACTTCTTTTATTATTCCAAATACCAACACAATCTACTGTACCAGCAACACCTAAATGTTCTGAATACATTTTCTTTTCTATTGCAAATACTTCTGATAGACTTGTTTCGATAGCTGGTGTGACATCTTTCATTACTTGCAAATCTAATAAGTTAACATCTACATTCCATTCTTCGTTTGCAATAAATTTTTCTATTAGTCCATGTACCTTTGTTCCACGTTTAGATGCTTTAGTACTAATACGATTTGCTTCTTCTTCACCTACACGTTTACGCCATGCCATAATAGCATCTTTATTTAGAATAGATAATACTCTTGTAATACTAGGATATTCGTTTCCCTTTTCGTCTACGTATACCCGTCCTGACTTTCTATTTTGTTGGTCTAAACTTTCTTCGTTATATTCGACCGGGGTATGTTTAAAATTACCAACCGCCATCGCCTTTTCCTTTTTCCTTTTTCTTAAAATGAAACTTACCAGATAATCCTGCTAATACAAATACGGTACATGCAAAAATAATACCTGCACATATTAGAAGTGCTTCTAAAATAATAATAACATTCATATCATACACCTTCTCTTTTTCTCCTTTGTCTTCTTAAATGTCTTAAGTATCTTCTTGCATTCTTCTCTTCGATATATTCTTTATACCACTTTGCCCATAATAAAAAAGCAAAGATAACAAAGATAAGAATAAATTCTACCATTTATCTAGGTTAACTCCTCGAGTATTAAATGTTCCCATGGCTCTATTCATTCTATAATCAAATGGTACACTAACGCTAAATGGATCGGACATTCCTGTACCTACCCATTCACCAACATTATAAATTGTAGATGGATTTACGTGGTCTAAATATTTATCTACAAACATATTATTTTTTTCGCACCATTCTTCTATCTCTTCGTATGTTCCATATACTAAAGTACCCATTTTATATTCGCTGTGGTCAGCGTGTAGTACTCTTGCTATTTCTTGATGTGATATACAACCTGAATTACTCATTATTTTCCATCCGCGTATCGATGATTAACTTCACTGTGATGTTGTTCATCTGCTCTTACTTTTTTAATTAAATCTGATAACTTAGCGTCACTACTCATATCATAATATTGTATTGCTAAATGTGGTGCTGGGGTATTTACAATTGTTCCATTCTCTACTAATTCTAAATATTCTGTATAACTAACAACTGCTTCTTCTTCAAAATAAGCTATCATCCTATGTGCTGTTTTATAAGATATAATATATATTAGAAAATAAAACAACATAAAAATTCCTTGTGCTAATAAAACTAACCATCTTTCAAACCAATTTGGTTTAACTAATTGTACAAAAAACATTAAATGCATTCTTTCGTTTTCTGCTTCAGCTAACATTTCTCTTATATCTGGACCATATCCAGTTTTCATTTTACGTAAACTTTTTAAATGCAACCACATACCAGCTACCATTCCCGGTACTCCTGCAATTGTTTCTAATACAATAGCTCTATGACCATATCTTTTTGCAAAGAACGTATCCGCAATAAAGCGGAAGAACTTTGTCATAGATTTTGCAAACCAATCACTCATTAGAATAAAGTTGCTGGTGTCATATCTAAACAAACCTCTTGGCCAACTTCTGTTTTACCACATAACATTGTACCATTTAATCTATCTTGACAGACTGGATTTCCTTTGTTGTTAAAAAAACATATATTTGTATTCTCTTTTATTCCCCAGTTTTTATCGGTTAGTGGAATACTAGGCATTACACTACAAGCTGAAACAATCAAGCTGAAAATGAAAACACCTATTAAAGGACTAAAATTGATTAAGATATTCTTATTCATTTTGTTCGTATATTTTCTGCGTACCTTTTCGGTAAACCTTTTTTAATTTTATCCTGCACTTCTTTCCAGCCATCTCCAGCTTTCTTAAGTGTAGACCCTTCTTTCCCAGTAATTAAACCAGGTGCTTTGGAATAGTATCTTTTTATTTGCGGATGCTTTTCCATAAATTCTTCTGCTTCAGAAAAAGACATCATTACTTCAAATATCTCTTCTGTTTCGGTATCTTTAAATTCATACAGTGGCATTTGCTTTTTCCCAGTGTTCTCCAACCCATTGTTCTTTTTTGTATTTCTTTTCGTAAGCATTTGGATTAAACCAATCGGGTTGTTTACGTTTAGTCCATACCATTGGCATATAAGCTAACTTAGTATGGTAAAAATTCTTATATGATTCTACCGCACATTCTGTCATACAATCTGGAAATGCTTTCATTGCTAATGCAAAGTCTGTCATTCTTCCACGTGGTATATTGTGAGGTACCTTTTCTAAAGGTCCTCTTAATCTTGTATCTGTACCATGGACTTTATTATATCTATATGTATACTCGTCGCATAATCCAACAAAATGTAAATAGTGCCAACGATAGTTATGTATAGATTGCATTGTCCAAGTAGTGCATGGATGATACATGTGAACAGCTTTATATAATATATCTTCGCGCTCGTCGCGAAAGACCCATTTCTTTTGAATTGTTTTTCCTGACTTAGATGGACCACGAGTGACCTCGGCATCTAACATTCTGTGCGCTGTAGAAAGCATTTGACCCGATTCTACAATCATTTTAACTATATGCTTATCGCATTGCATTTGTGCTGCGACAACGGGATTTCTATCTAATACAAAAATATTCATAATGTATATTATACCATAAAATAAAGCGTTTGTAAACCTTTATCCTTTTATCACTCCAAGAACCCAATTTTCAGCAGCATCTTCTGCGTACTGTTCATTGTGTTCGTACATTTCTCTTCTTTCAACTAAATCGTCATGAGCATAAAATTCCACAAAGTATCCTTCATAGGCGTGAAATACTTTAGCTGTTTTCGATCCATCTTCCGACAAAAACGTATGTTTTAATGTAGAAGTTGTCATTACCATATTAGTGTTTAACCCTAGCGAACCAGGGTTAAACCCTGACTCTATCCTCCTATTGTTTGTAATTCTTTTATATGTTGTTTCAGACCTAAAGCTTTCTTTTCATTTTTATAAGCTAAAGTATCTTTCCCTCTCGACTTCAATCGTCTTTTATAATGAATTGTCTCTCTGTAATCTTTCTTGAGACGTTCCAAATCTGTAATCATAAGCAATCTCCATGTTGTGATTAATTAAAATTACATAACGAAGGATTATTCCATAGGCTATTTCTCCTTTTTCTGTGTTGTTGTTTTCCTTACCGCTTTTACGATAAGACCTGGAAAAGCTTCATCTACTAAAGCTTTTGTTAAACCTTTTACTTTTAATTTTCTATCTTTTGCTGCAACTAATACATCAGCTTCTGTTGGATGTATTGATTCTAGTATATTTAAAAAGATACCTTCTCTACGAATAGGTTTTACTTGATTTGCAAATGGACCTTTAAAAAAGTATTTAAATTGTTTGTGAAGTCTGAATAACGAATTAGCCGAATAACCTTTTGGAGCATCGTCTTTTTCATAAGGTGGTGCACCTGCTGGTAATACTGAAACGACATCAGCATCAAAGTTTATTCTTAAAATATCTTGTAAAGCTGGATGGTTGTTTTCTTTTAACAACTTTACCTTTTCTTCTTTTTTTGTTAAGCTTTCAAACTGTTCGAAAACTTCTGGTATTAATAATCTAGCCATGTGTATAAAATTCCTCCGTACATTCAATTAGATTTTTTAATCTATTCTTAACTAAGTAATTCAAAACCTTCATGTTTGGTGCAGGCTTTGTCTCATTAAAAGTATTTATAATAGTATTTTGTATCTCTTCTGGAATATAATCAAAATCTATTAGTGTTTGGTTTCTTTGAAAATTACGATATATTTCATCGCCCATTTCTTCTCTTAAATTATCTACGTTCTCTGCCCAACCATCTATCTTAGCTTGACGTAATTGGTTCTGATGTTGGTCAGTTATAAAAGTATCATCTGGAGATAATACATTTGGAACACCATCACCAGAGTCACCACGGCATACGTGGTTCCATTTATATAATCTAGGATTAGGATCGGTGACTAACTTTTTAGTTGCTGGACTAAATTGTTTTACGTTATTAAATTTTTGTAATTGTATAAAATCTTTATCAGAAGATATAATCATAACTGGTTCGTGTAAACCAAATTCTTGTGTTTGCATTGTAAGTGTAGCAATAATATCGTCTGCTTCGCATTCATCTAAATGTAATACCTTCCATGGAAAGTTATCTTTTATTTCTTCTCTTAAATCGTTAAGTGTACCAAATATTAAATTCCAATCTAATTCTGATGCTGACCTATTCTTTTTACGATTGCCTTTGTACTCTGGAAAGAATTGTTTTCTCCAAGAGTTAAAACCATCGCATGCTAATACCATTTGTCCATACTCTTCTCTATATTTTTTATTATACATTCTAAGAGTATTTAAACAAATATGTCGTATTAGTTCTGGGTCATCTATTCTTTGTACGATTATACTTGCTAAAGCAATTTGACTATAATCAACTATTATCATCATCATCTCCTAACCCACCTTCATCTGGGTCAATTGGAATATTGAATTCTGGTTCGAATTCTATTTCAATATCTTGTTTACCTTGTTTATATAAAGCATGGGTTTTTACAAACACTGTATCTAATTCTTTTTGGAGTTTATGTGGTACGCCAGCAAATCTAAGCAACATTGCATTAATTAGATTTATAATAGCGTACATATCTCTGGACTCTCTAGTACGGTCATCTCTAAAATCCATTCTATGGAATTCAGATTCGGGAGACATTTGTAATTCAGATTCGATTATATCTAACATATATTGCGCTGTATCTGCTGCTTCGTCAGATATATATTGTACTGCTTCTCGGGATTCTTTTAGTTTCTTTTCTATTTCCAACATTCTATTTGGAAACTGGATAACATTGCTTTTCTTTTCTTTTGACATAATGGTCTATATTATACCATAAAATAAGGCGTTTGTAAACCCCCTATTTCTTTAGATTTTTAATAGCATTACTACCAATTCGACAATTAATTATCCCATTGTAATAATCATCGGATAATAACACATCGCGATCAAATTGTTCTTTGGCTTCCATATAAGCACACTCGCCTTTTGTTTTACATAAATGTAATATTTCTCTATAGAATATATCACCTGAGGTTTCTAATTCTTCTACGAGATGTTTATTCGAACCATAGTATTCTCTCCAATTTGATTCTACTATACTTCTTCTTTTTCTCTTTTTTCCTTTTAGAGGTGGTAAAGTTTTTTTACTCCAAAAGAATTTTTTACCTACATATTTCTGACCAGTAGCACGATTTGTTATCATATAAACAAATCCATAATAATCATCTGGTGTGAAATCTTTAGGTGGCTCGTATTTTACGCCTTGATATGTCCAATCCATAATAGTATTTATGCATCGAAATCAAGCTCATCTTCTTCTGCTTCATCTACTGGATTTCCACAGAATGGACAGAAACGAGGTTTAACTTCATCGTCGTCTATGTGTATATCGGATATTTTAAAACAATATCCACAATCAAACTCATAGACGCGCATCGATTAGAGCCTTAAATTCTGTATATCCACCAATTGGTTCGTCATCAACTATAATTTGTGGAAATGTTCTTGCATTTGGAAATTTAACTTCCATTAATTCACGCTGAAAATCTTCACCTAATTTAAATACTCTATATAGATTTGCATGCTGCTTTGCTAATCGGATTGCCATATCGCAATATGGACAATTATCTTTACTGTAAATTTCTACTACCACTATGAGTAAACTCCTACTTGTATTAAATACATTGTTAATCCCATCATTCCAACTAAAGAGAAAATCATAAAAGAACAAATAGCTACAATTGACATTGCTCTATCTGCCCACCATTTTCCTTCTGTATCATGCCATTCTTTTATTTGTTCGGGCGTTGCTTTTTTGTAATTACTCACTTAACTCTACCTCCACAAATGACGCTAATTGAAATATTTGGTCATCTGTTAAATTACCAGCTTGTCCCCACATAAGCACGGATTGTGCTCCACGTGTTTCACCAGCTCTATATTCTTCAAGTGCTTTTTGTATATAACTAGATGATTGACCTGCTAATTTTGGAAATGCCGCCATACCTTGACCATCTGAACCGTGACAAGCTGCACAACCTGCCCATAATCCTCGTATGTCACTGTAAGGATCAGCTTGACTAGCTAATCTTTTTGCTTCCATCTGTTCTATTAATGTCCCATTGACACGAACATATTCTTCATAGCATTCTCCAGTGCATGACTTGGTATTTCCATACCCTTTATATTCTAGATTATCATAAGCTACATATAATAATCCACTAAATCCAACAATAAATGCTGCAACTATTCCTGTTAATTCATTCATAAACTTAATCCTGATAATGTGTTTTTATCTACATCTTGTTTAACACCACCGGTGACATAAGATGTAATTTCTGTTTCTTGGGGAGCAACTTGTACATTGCCTCCACCAATCCATTTTTCTGTCCATGGAAGTGGATTGACTTTCGGTACAGAATATGGCGATGTTAATCCAACCGCACGCATTCTTTTCGAACCAATCCATTCTATATATTGGCACAGAATTTGTTCATTCAATCCAATCATTGAACCATCTCTGAATAGGTATTTAGCCCATTCTTTTTCTTGTTCAATAACTTTCACGAATAAATCTGTTGCTTCTTTTTCTTTCTTTGCTGATATTGCTGTATAGTCTTTATCTTCTTTTAATAGCGTTCTTAAAATAGTTGTTGTACCAGCTAAGTGCGTATTCTCATCTCTTGCAATAAACTTAATTATCTTTGCATTTCCTTCCATCTTTTTTAGTTCCGCGAACGCCCACGAGCACGCGAAGGATACATAAAATCTTATACCTTCTAACGCGTTTGCGGATAGCATACACATCCATAAATTTTCTTTACATGGTTTATCAATAAGTGCATCATAGTATTTGCCTATATCATTTCCACATTCTAGTATTTCTTTTACATCTAACATACCATCGAATACTTCTGATGGGTTAGGATATACATTTCTAATAATATGTGTATAGCTTCTGCTGTGAATTGTTTCAAAGAAAGACCAAGTTTCTACCCAGTTCTCAACTTCTGGTAAACTTGCAATCGGTAAAAATGCTAAGTTAGGTGCACGACCTTGTACACTATCTAATAATATTTGTCTTTTTAAATTA
>Ga0066835_10000068_pt1 | contig 19468 bp, 24 predicted proteins | sample ETNtaG_3_FD_67280 | JGI IMG/M metagenome (GOLD analysis project Ga0066835, IMG submission 67280) | Marine microbial and viral communities from oxygen minimum zone, Eastern Pacific Ocean - ETNP201302SV84 | ecosystem: Environmental > Aquatic > Marine > Unclassified ... | reverse complement strand
GTTCACATAGCTTTTCCAGATGAAGTTCTTGAAACAACAACTTTCAGGTCTGGAGGTACAAATTCATCTGAGTCTATAGAAGTTAATGACAAGGGTCGTATTGTTAGAGATAACCATTGGGGTACACAAGAAGAAGATGTAATGCGCAGAGATTTAACCATAAATTCTATTTACTATGATCCATTTTCACATGAAGTTATTGATTACACGAATGGGATAAAAGACCTAAAAGATAGAAAAATTAAATTTATTGGAAACTCAAGTGAAAGAATACTTGAAGATCCTGTAAGAATATTACGAGCAATTAGGTTTGCAGCAAAATTGAATTTCACAATAGACAAAGAAATCGCAGACGGTATTAAAGAACATAAACACCAACTGCTTGAAATGCCTTCTGCAAGGCTTTACGAAGAAATTTTAAAACTCTTTATGTCTGGTCATGCTGAAAATTCTTATAAACAGCTCTCTAGTCATGGCGTGTTTGATGTCTTATTCCCACATTATCAAGACAGAGATGGCTTATTTCATAAATTTTTTCTTAATGCATTCAGAGAAACAGATCAAAGGCTTGAATCAGGTAAAAAGCTTAATGTTGGTTTTATTTATGCCATTTTGCTATGGCCAAAAGTATTTATTGATTCTGAGATAAGTGAGCAAATAAATTTCAAAAAATTCTATAGATCAATTGCTGGAGTAGTAAGAAAACAACAAATAATAACCTCAGTCCCAAAGAAATTTTCGAGCTTCATTAAAGATGTTTGGATGAATCAAGTAAGATTTAATCGAGTAGGTAAAAAGTCTTTAAACTTCACTAAAAACTTAAGATTCAGAGCTGCATATGATTTCTTATTGCTAAGAGGGAAAATAGAACCAGATCTCAAGTTCACAATAGACTGGTGGACAGAATTCAAGACAGCAAACTATGATAAGAAGATAAGGCTTTTAAATACTTACAAGAAAAAGAATGCAAGAAGATATAATTCCTAATTACATAGCAATTGAAGGGCCAATTGGAGTTGGTAAGACTTCTTTATCAAGAAAAATAGCAATGGATTTTGGCCATGAATTATGTCTTGAAGAATCAGATGACAATCCATTCTTAAAATCTTTTTATAAAGATAAGCAAAATTATGCATTTGCATCACAATTACATTTTGTTATGCAAAGAGCGCATCAAATCAATATATATTTTTCAGATGATTTAATTCAAAGAAAGATTGTTGCTGACTTTATGTTTCAAAAAGAAGACTTATTTGCTGAATTAAATCTAACAAAGGATGAATTCAAAATTTTTAAAGAAGTTAAATCAAAATTTTACCAAACTCACCCTAAACCCGACTTGCTAATATACTTGCAAGCTACTCCTGAAAGGGTATTAGAGAGAGTAAATAAAAGAGCTAGATCATATGAGGATCATGTGGCTTTAGAATACTTGGAGAGACTTTGTGAAGCTTATACAGATTTCTTCTTTGATTACTCTGAAACACCTCTTCTTGTATTAGATGTAAATGATGTTGATTTTGTCTCAAGCGATACAGATTACAACAAAGTTGTGGAATGCTTAAAAAGAGAGATTACAGGTAGAGAATTTGTAAACCTTACTCCAAGCTTTTTTTAATGAAAATCAATATAACAGATTTAGCTAAAACTGAAGAAGTGGGAAAAGGTATTGCAGATTACCTCTCAAGTTTTACAGGTTTAGCAATTTTTTATCTTGATGGTGATTTGGGCACTGGAAAAACTACCTTAGTACGTGAAGTCCTTAAAAATTTGGGCTGGAATGGGGCTGTAAAGAGCCCAACTTTCAGCATACTTGAGGAATATAAGCTTAATGGCAGAGATATTTACCATTCAGATCTTTACAGGCTAAATAATGAAAATGATTTTGAAATGCTCGGTCTAGAAATTAATGAAAAGTCTACAGGCATTCTTTTCATTGAGTGGCCAAATAAAATCTCTAAATTTAATTTTGGAAATGAGTTCTTTTTAAAACTAATTATTGAAAAGAAACAACGATTCATAGAATTTCAAACATCTAATCAAGAATTTTTAAACTGCATTAATCGGATCAATATCTAAAACCCAATTAGATATTTCTTTCTTCTTAGTATCAGATTCTATGGCAAAATCCGATAAGACTTGAAGCATTTTTTCTTTCTTACTGCTCTGAATAATGCAGAACATCCTATGTTTATAGCCAACCTTTGTAACTGGGCCTTCAAAAGGCCCATAAACTTCAAGATCTTTCTGAGATAAGCTTTTCTTTGACTCAATTAGAAATTTTCTAAGTTTAGATTGATTAGAATCTTCAGCTTTTAGATAGACTAGATTTATAAATGGAGCTAAATCTAATTTTTTTCTTTCCTCAAGCAATTCTTGTGCAATTTCCTGATAATTACCTGTTTTAATCAAATTAAATAATGGGTGATCTGCTACTCTTGTTTGAAGAAAAACGTTATTTTCTATACCTGTTCTTCCAGCCCTACCAGCAACCTGAACAATAAGTTGAGCTGTTTGTTCTTGCATGTGAATATCTGCACCAAATAAACCAAAATCTAAATTTAAGACAATTACCAAACTTACATTTTTAAAATCATGGCCCTTTGCAAGTAATTGTGTACCAATAAAAATTTTTGGGGCAGGGTCTTGGAAGATAGCAAAACTTTCTTCTCTTCTGCTCTTGCCAGAAACAGTATCTCTATCAATTCTTACTATATTAGAATTTGGTAATTTCTCTGATAGCACTTCTTCAACTTGTTGAGTCCCAATCCCCTTATGTAGAAAATCAGAAGATCCACATTCTGGGCAAGTATTGGGTATTCCCCAAACACTTTCACATCTGTGACATTTCAATCTTTTTACATTCTGATGCAAGACAAGGGAAGTATCGCAACATTTGCTTTTAGCAATCCATCCGCATGAATTACACATAAAGACTGGAGCATAGCCCCTTCTGTTCAATAAAACTAAGGTTTGATAACCAGCTTTTTCATTTTCAATAATTCTTTCAATTAATTGGTCAGATACCCCACTTGAAGTTTGTTTTCTACTAACGTCATGTATAGATATATTTGGCATTGGTGCATCAGATATTCTTTTAGTCAGAGAGCATGTTTCGATCTCACCATCTTTTCCTTTCTTAATATTGGTTAGAGATGGTGTTGCTGAAGCATAAACAATTCTTGCAGTTTCTTTATATAAGATTTTTGCAATTTCTTTTGCTTCGTACCTGAAGCCTTCTTGCTGCTTATAAGATTGGTCATGTTCTTCATCAAATATTACCCCTCCTAAATTTTTGATAGGCAGAAAGACTGAAGACCTAGTACCTATAATTATTTTAGGAGACTCATCCTGGGCAGCTAACCATACTTTTATTCTTTGAATGGGGGTTAGGCCTGAATGATTTAAAAATACTTTGTCGCCAAAACTTGATTGAAAGTCATGAAAGATTTGCGGAGTAAGAAAAATTTCTGGTACCAGCACAAGAGCACTTTTCCCTTTATTAATAAGTGAATTTATAAAGTGTTTGTAAACCTCAGTTTTTCCTGAGGATGTTATGCCTGAAAGTAAAATTTCACCTTCAGATTTAGATTTTATTGAATCCAAACAATTGGCCTGATCATTGGTTAATTTATGTAAATTTGTTGCTGAGATAAGTTCTTTTTTGGCTTGATGGTATTTTTCTAAATCTTTTTGATGTTTAGCTTTTCTCAAAAAAGTTGGAATAAAAGATTCAATAACTATACCTAAGGGATGCATATAATATTCAGATATGTAAGTAATTTTTTTAATTGCTTCTTTTGAGAACAAAGGAGTTTCATCTAGTACTTCAAGTATATTTTTTAATTTATATCCCCCCTCAGATATATCAGAATTACTAATTACAACACCTACAAGCTTTCTTCTGCCAAACTCTACTAAAACTCTCTTTCCTAAAAGGTCGGAACCAGATTTGTTTATATAGGTAAATGTTTGACGTAAAGGCGATGGGATGGCTACTTGAACAAAATTCATCAATTTATTGTAATAGAAAAATTATTTGATATTATTTCACATTCAAATTAGAAGTTATGAAAAAAGAAATACATCCAGAATCTCGTTATGTTCTATTCCACGATACAAGTGTGGATAAACATTTCCTTATTCGTTCAACGTTAAATACGTCTCAAACGAAAGAATGGGAAGATGGAAAAACTTATCCGTATTATCCTGTTGAAACTTCATCTGCTTCTCACCCCTTTTATACTGGACAACAGAAGATTCTTGATACAGGTGGCAGAGTACAAAGATTTGAAAAGAAATTTGGCAAAACTGCTAAGTAATACCAGTACTACCGAAACCTTTCGACCCTCTATCTGTCTCTGGAAACTCATCAACTTGCTCTAGATCAACCTGATTAACTCTTATAACTACAAGTTGAGCCACCCTTTCACCAGCATTAATCTTTATTGGCTCATTAGATCTATTCCACAATGAAATGCTTAATGGTCCCTGATAATCTGAATCTATAAGTCCAAGCAGATTTCCACAAACAAGCCCTTTTTTTGCTCCTAAACCTGATCTAGGAATAACAATACCGGCAAATTCAGGATTTTCTATAAAAATTGATATGCCTGATGGAATGATCGTAGACTCATTTGGCTCAAGCACTATTTGATCCTCTATGCATGCCAATAAATCAAGTCCAGCTGAACCAGCTGTTTGGTATTTAGGAGTTTCAAATTCACTGCCTATTCTTTGATCAAGAATTTTAAATTTTAGTTTCATCAGTAGGGTATTAATTATTGCATAAAATCAATTACTATTTTATTATCATCCGTTCTTATGAGTAACGTGTGTCAAGTAACAGGCAAAAAAGCAATGGTAGGCAATCATGTCTCCCATGCTAAAAACCGTGTAAAAAGATTATTTAAACCGAATTTGCATAAGCATAAATTTTGGGTTGAATCTGAAAATAAATTTGTAACACTAACTCTTTCTACAAAAGGCATGCGAATAATTGATAAGAATGGTATAGATGCTGTTCTTAAAGATATTAGATCGAAAGGCATTAAAGTTTAATCTTGCTTCTATTAGCTTCAGCATCACCAAGACGTACAGAATTATTAGATTTAATGGGGATTCATCATGAAGTTGTTGAACAAAAATTTGACGAAGACTCTGTTAAGGATTTAGATCCAATAGCTTGCTCTCAAAATATTGTAAAAGGTAAAAATATTAGTGCTAGAGAATTGCTGTCAGGATCAACAAAAGAAAACTTGCCAATTCTTACAGCCGATACACTTGTTTTTACACCGAATAAAGAAATCGTTGGCAAACCAAAGGATTATGAACACTCCAGAAAGCTTTTGCGAGAATTCTCAGGAAAAGTTCATAGCGTTTTTTCTACCGTGATGATTTCTACTTATGATCGAAAAATTGTTAAAACCTGTGAAACAAAAGTTTCGTTTAAAGTGATGGATGATGCAGAGATAGAAGAATATGTCTTATCTGAAGAAGGTGTTGGTAAAGCAGGTGCTTATGGGATTCATGGTCCTGCAGGAAAATACATCACAAATATAGAAGGCAGTTACACCAATGTGGTAGGTTTACCACTTCATGAAACTTATGAAATTCTCAAAGAATTAGATTTAGCTTAATTCTTGTTAGCGTATTCAATAATTTTTTGCTTTAGACTGGGTGCTTTGTCAAGAAGCCTCATACCCGATTTAAGTATTATTTCTGTTACTCCATTTGCATTACCAAATGCACCAAATAAGCTTTGTATAATCCAGGTCATTTGAAGATTCTTGTTATTCCTTTTTTCACTATATGCTTTTAAAGCTTCTTCTTTATTTGAAACAAGGCCATTAAGATTTTTTTCAATTTCCATGATATCGCCAATACCAAGATTAAGTCCTTGACCTGCCATAGGATGGAAGGTATTTGCTGCATCACCACAAAGCAGTATGCGAGATGAATATAGCTGCAATGCTCTAGAATGCTTTAGCTCAAAACCAGAACTAAACTCAATATCATTAAGATTTAATTGAATATTAAAAAGCTCATTCATATCAAATAAATCTTGCTTAACATCTCCTGTGGAATTGGTACAAAAAATAACAGAGTAAAACTGTTTGTCGTCATTTAATGGAAGTAGTGCCAAGGTCCCATTTTTTGTGAAATATTGTTTAGCAATATTTTTATGATCGGCCTCAATACATGTAACGTAGGCATTTTGACCATAAAACCATTCTTCACTTTCAAAGTCACAAAGTTCTCTAACTTTAGAATTTGCCCCATCTGTTGCAAACATAAAATCTGCTTCAAGCTCTTCATTATTGGTTTGCACCTTAAGTGTTCCATTGTTTGAAATGTCAGATATTGTGGAGTTCCATAGGATTTCATCTTTAACATTTTTGAGTAATTTCTCATGCAATTTTGATAGCAGTGCAATCGATGTAACTTTTTCTTCATTATTTGAATCTAGAACTATGCCTAAATCATTTTTATGGAAAAGCTCCATTTTCTGGACAGGTGTAGTCCATTCATTTAAATCTAAGTTCTTATCTATGGAATTAAGAAAATGGATTGAATCTTTTGTAAGAGCTACAGTTCTATACGGAATTTTTTTAAACCCTGGGCTCTTTTCTATAATTTTAAAAGGGATCTCATGTTTTTTTAGAACATGGGCAAGAAGACACCCAATTACACCAGCCCCAGCAATTAAAACAGGCTTGGTCATTATCCTCTCATTAATTGCTCAATCTCTTCAGTTTCGACTGGGACTTTTGCAGTTAAGTTTTCGTATCCATCTGATGTGATCAAAATATCATTTTCGATTCTGATACCAATTCCTTTCCATCTATCATCAACGTTTGCAGTATCATTCACATAAACACCTGGCTCTATAGTCATTACCATATTTTCTTGAAAGAGAATTTCTTTTCCGTCTATTGCATATGGGCAATCATCGTGCACATCCAGACCCATCCAATGCCCTATCTTATGGTAATAGAATTCTCTGAATAATTTTTTATCTAATATTTCATCTAAACTGCCATCTAAAAGACCTATATCTTTTAGGCCTTGTGAAAGTGATTTTTCTGAAATTCTTTGTGGGTCCGTACAAGGATTTCCAACTTTAGCTGCATGGCATGCTGCATTATGTGCTTCAAGCACGACATCATAGACTGCTTTTTGTTCACCTGTAAATTGTCCATTTATTGGATATGTTCTTGTAATATCAGATGCATACATCCCATATTCACAACCAGCATCAACTAATACAAGCTCACCATCCTTTATTTGCTGATCGTTGTCTATGTAGTGAAGAATACAAGCTCTTGCTCCACCAGCTATGATTGGAGTATATGAAGCTTCACGAGATCCATTTACCTTAAACTCATTCATATACATTGTCTCAAGGTCGTATTCAGACATACCAACTTTTGCTTTTTGCATAACCGCTTTATGTGAAACAGCTGCTATTTCACATGATTTTCTTATCAAAGAAATTTCAGTTTCGTCTTTTATAAGCCTCATACTTCCCAACTGGTTGGAAAAGTTTTTTAAATCTATATTGCCCTGATGCCTTTCCATGCTATTAGCCGTATTTATCCAATTAATTATCTTTGCATCAAAATTTAAGTTCTTTCCAATAAGCGCGTTGAGTGTTTTGTGTCCCCTAATGAGATTCGGCAATATCTCATCTATTAAATTAATATCGTGAGCCTCATCAAAACCAAAGTTTTCTTGTGCTGCTGCTGGCCCCCACATGAAACCGTCCCATTTTTCTAAATCTGGATTTTTTTCTCTGCAGAATAATATAGACCTTCCATCGCTATGAACTATTAGTACGGAATCAGGCTCTTGAAAGCCAGTCAAATAAAAGAAGTTGCTGTCTTGTCTAAAAGGAAATGTAGTATCATTATTCCTAGATACTAGTTTAGATGAACTGAGTATTAAAATAGAATTATCTTCCATTCTTTTTGCTACTTCAGCTCTTCTAGCTTTGTATATATTTAAATCTGACATAGACGGATATTATGCACGAAAAAATAAAAAAATTATCGGCCTTAGTGGATAAACTTATCGAGCAAAATTTCAAATTAAAGACTGAATCTAAGTCAATGAGGAACAAAATTACCGAATTACATCAAAAAATAGAAATTCTTCAGACAGAAAATCAATCACTACTTATTAAGTCAACGGAAAAAAAGAATAATGAATGATCAATTCTCAGGCACTAAAGATGTTTCTGAAAATTTAACTTTTGACCTGGGAGCATTAAACGATTACTTAGATAATCAAAATATAGGCATGCCAAAAATCCTAGATTATAAGCAATTTAAAGGCGGACAATCTAACCCAACTTACCTATTAACTTCACTTGAAAATAAATATGTTCTAAGAAGAAAACCACCAGGAAAGTTGCTGAAGTCAGCTCATGCAGTTGATAGAGAATTTAAGGTTCTAACAGGCCTTAATAAAACAAATGTCCCTACACCAAAAACAATAATATTATGCGAAGATGAAAATGTTATAGGCACTCCTTTTTACTTGATGGAATACTGTAATGGCAAAATTTATTGGGACCCTGTCGCTTCAGAAGTTGATATAAGCCGAAGGAAGATGCTATTTGATCAAATGAATTTAGGAATATCACGATTACATACACAAGACTACAAAAGTATTGGCTTAGAGGATTATGGTAAACCTGGAAATTATATTGAAAGACAAGTCTCGAGATGGACTAAACAATATTTTGATTCTGAAACAGAGACTTTAGAATCTATGCATAGCCTGATTGAATGGCTACCCAAATACACTCCCAAACAAAAATACACTTCAATAGTGCATGGTGATTACAGGCTAGATAATGTTGTATTTCATGACAATGATGAAATACAAGCAATGCTAGATTGGGAGCTGTCAACTATAGGAGATCCGCTGGCAGACTTTGGTTATCACTGCATGTTGTGGCATGTTGGAGAGATTTCAGATGATATAGCTAAATCACTAGGGATACATTCGGAAAAGGAGTATGTGGATCTTTATCTTTCACGTACAAAAATGGAATTAGAAAGTGAATGGGACTTTTATATAATATTTTCACTTTTCAAAGCTGCGGGAATATGCCAAGGAATTCTTGGGAGAGTTAGGGATGGCACGGCAGCAAGTGATTTTGCAGTTGAGATGGGTAAAAGAGCAAAAATTTATGCAAACTTAGGATGGGAAAAAGCAAAAAAAATATCATGAATATAGAAAAATTTTTACAGGGACTTTGGGAAAGCTATATATCTTATACACCTTCAGCAGAGAAAATTTCTAAACTTTTTGGTGAAAGAGTTATTAATGATCATATAGCGTTCAGAACTTTTAATTTAAATAAGTGCAACATACATAAACAAGCAGATTTTCTTAGCTCTTATGGGTATAAAGTTTGCGGTGATTACTTTTTTGAGCAAAAAAGACTACAAGCTATTCATCTAGAAAATAATGACCCTGTGCACCCAAAAATTTTTCTATCAGAATTAATATGTGAAGACTTTACAGATGAACTTCGCATAATAATCAATGATATATCTAATAGTTTCTCCGATAATCCAGAAGATTTATTGATTGGTGGTAGAACTTGGGATATAGATTATGATAAGTATGAACTGCTAGCTAAAGAGTCTGAGTATGCCTCTTGGCTATATATCTGGGGGTTTTGCCCTAACCACTTCACAGTATCAGTTAATCATCTAACTAATTTTAATGAGCTATCTGATGTCAATAATATGATAAAAAATGAAGGCTTTTTATTAAACTCATCTGGTGGAGAAATTAAAGGATCTATTGCAGAGCTACTTGAACAATCATCCACTATGGCAGATAAAGTAAAAGTTGACTTTGGCTCTTCTGCTGTTGAAATACCTAGCTGCTACTATGAATTTGCAAAAAGGTATCCAGAAGCAAGTGGTAATCTTTACCAAGGGTTCGTAGCTAAATCTGCTGATAAAATTTTTGAAAGCACAAATAAGTAGCTTTTTATATGAACTTTACCCTCGTTGTTTTATCCTAATCATATATGAGATATTTTTGTCTTTTTTTAATACTCTTTCTCAGTGCCTGTGCTCCTGCACCAGTTAAAAGAGCTCCTGCTAATTCAATTTCAGAAGCTGAAGATATAGCTTCTAGAGAAAATCTTACACCAATGGAGCAGAGACAATTACTTCTCTCAACTCCTTATATTATTGAGCTACTACCAAGCTTTGAAGGTATTGTTTTCTCAAATGAAAAGTATGGTGTTGGCACGGATATTAAAGAGTGTGTAGATTTTGGTTTAACTTACGACGTTAATCATAATCAATTTGTTCAAGAATATATTGCTCAAAAAGAAATAGAAAATGGTGGTGCTGGGGAAGTAGTTGCTAGTGGTGCTGCTGCTGTTGGAGCAGGTGCTTTAGCAGCTGGTATTCTTGCCATTGCCTTATTAGGACCAATTGCAGGGTCACTTGGTGCATCTGGCGGTGCAATCGCTGGTTTAGGAACTGCAGCTGCCACAGGTGTTGCTAGCTCTTTGGCAGCAACAATAGGTCCCATAGTTTTGCTTAGTGCAATAGCAGCTGAAAGTGAAAGATCTTCTATAAGTGATAATGTCTCAGCAGATAGCAGTATCAAGGCTTTTGTTCTTAAATCTTCAGTTATTAAATGCTTAACAGAAAAGGGTTACTCCTTTGATATCTATGCTTCATTAGTATTGTCAAATGGAGCAAATATTGAGTCATTAGATGAAAAAGAAGCTTTACAATTTTTTGAGATCTATGGTGATTTAGCTGTTGCTGAATACCAAACTATTATCAATGATGTTGATCCATACATGACTTTAGAGTCAGATTATTACTACACAATGAGTGAATATGAAAAAGTCTCTTTTAGAGAATATCTAAAGTATTTAAAAGAAAGAAGGCAGCCTCTTAGAGTAATGAATAAAGATGTAGCGCTTGAAGCTAGCAAAATTGCTCAACAAGAAGCTTTTGTTTTCTGGGATCCTTTGAGCCAAAGATTTATTTTCACTGAACAGCAAAGAATAAGAGCAACTTTAGATTAAAGTTTTACTTCCGAGAGCGGGACTTTTATATAGTCATATTTTTCTATATCAGGATCAGGCAGCTTATATCCTTCTATTATCCCCTCAAAATTATTCCAGCAAATAATATCTAAATCTAAGGTACGAGGCGTAAATTTATTTTTTGGATCTCTTTCTCTCCCGCAAATTGCTTCAATTTCTTTTAGAAGAGTATTTGTTTCTATGAATTCAAGGTTTGTACTGCAACGCAGGACTATATTAATAAAATCAGAGCCCTCCATGCCCACTGGTTTTGAAATAAACTCACTGCTCACTGCCTCTACGACAATTGAATCTGATTGATTTAGGTGCTTGAGTCCTTTTTTTACATTTTCATTGGGATCTATATTTGAACCAACAAGAATATAGAGTCTATTCATAGTCTTCTGAAGAGCGCTCAATAATTACTCCTACATCTTTGGAGAATCTCAGGGCTCCTGGTTTTGAAACTCTAAGCTTTATCCAATTAACATCAAAATCTTTGATTACCATTTCAGCAATTTTTTCAGCAAAAGTTTCAACCAACTCAAATTTATTTTCTTCAATAAATGAGATGATTTTTTTTGTTATTGTCTTGTAGTCAGTAGTGGCTTCTATTTTATCTTCTTTAGATGCTGATAAATTATCATGATCTATTTCATAAGAAAGGCTAATTTCCTGTTTGATCTTTTTTTCCCAATCAAATATTCCAATAGTCCCTTTCACTCTGAGATCCTCAACATATATTCTGTCTTTCTTAATCATATAACTCTCCTAAAGGCCATCTTGGTCTAGCAAAATTAGTTGGGTAAGTTGGTAATTTAAATTTTTTTCTAATGAAACCTGCATAAGCAATCATCGCGGCATTATCAGTACAAAATTCCATTCTTGGATAACTTACTTCTAAATTATTATTTATTGCCATCTGTTTTAATCTTTCTCTTAACAGTTTATTAGAAGCAACGCCACCAGAGCAAACAAGTTTACAAATTTTTGTATCTTGAACGGCCCATGTAAGTTTTGTTGTTAAAGCATCAATAACAGCTTCTTGGAAAGATGCTGCAACATCAGCATGATCTTCTTCATTAAGATCTTCTAACGCATAAAGGACTGCAGTCTTGAGGCCACTAAAACTAAAATCAAGATTCTTATCTTTCATCATTGCTCTTGGAAATTTGAAACGTGTGCTGTCACCACTTTCAGCTAGTTGTGAAACTTTCGGTCCACCTGGGTATTCAAGGTTAAGAAGCTTGCCAACTTTATCAAATGCTTCACCGCATGCATCATCAATTGTTTCACCAATAATCTTGTACTCACCATAACCATCACATCTAATAATTTGTGTATGTCCTCCCGATACAAGCAAGCATAGATAAGGAGGTTCTAAGCCATCTTCTTCTAAACCAGGTGCTAATATATGTCCCTCTAGATGGTTAATAGGCAGCAACTCTATATTTAGAACATTAGCTATCGTCTTTGCTACTGTCTCTCCAATCATTAGAGAACCAATTAAACCAGGGCCTGCTGTATAAGCTATTAGATCGATATCGGTCAGTTTGTGATCTGTTTGTTTTAACAACTGCTTTAATATGCCAATAATTTTTGCACTATGGTCTCTCGCAGCAATTTCTGGTATCACACCACCGTATTCTGTGAATAAATCGATTTGCGAATTTACTAAGTGTGCAATGAGCCCATGCTCTTCTGAATAAAGGGCTAAGCCGGTTTCATCGCAAGAACTTTCTATTCCTAAAATTAACATTGTTGATTCTTTTATATTTATCCTTAAAATACACACTACATTATGCCAAGTATAAAAATTAAAGAAACTGAATCCTTTGATGTAGGTTTAAGAAAATTCAGACGCGCTTGTGAAAGAGCGGGTATTGTTACGGAAGTACGCAAGAGAGAGTTTTTTGAGAAACCAACAGAAGAGAGAAAAAGAAAAGCTGCTGCTGCAGTAAAAAGAAACTATAAGAGAGTCATGAAAGACTCTTTCTCAAAACTTAAGTAAGTTGTCTTCTTTAAGAGATCAAATCAATTCTGAATTAAAGCAAGCTATGCTTGATAAAAATGTATTTGTTCGAGATACATTAAGACTTGTCACTTCTGAAATAAAAAGATTTGAAGTTGATACTAGGCAAGAACCTTCTGATGATGACATCATCTCTATTCTTAAAAGAATGGCTAAACAAAGAAAGGACTCAATTCAACAATATAAAGATGGCGGCAGACCGGACTTAGAAGAGATTGAACAGAATGAGCTAGATTTATTAGATAAATATCTGCCTCAGGCATTAAACGGAGATGCCTTGAAAGACGCACTCCAAACTATTATTTCTGAACATAATTTTACTGGCATGCAAGATATGGGAAATGTCATGAAAGAACTAAGGTCCAGACATCCCAATGCCGAAATGTCTGAAGCCAGCTCAATGGTTAAAAACTTACTCTCTTGATCTATAAGAATTAGGTTTATCTAATTCTTTAGTATATCTATCAGTTAATTCTTTATACCTATTAGATAGATCTTGTTTTACACCATCAATCATTACCATTTCGACTGATGACATAAGCTCTAATGGATCTTTATCCCAAACTACTAGATCAGCATCATATCCTTGTGAAATATAACCTACATTCACTAAACCAAAAATATCAGCTGGATTAGATGTTATTGATTTTAGAGCTTCATTGTAATCAAGACCCATTGCCACAGAATTCCCTGCTGACTGAGTTGCTAAATAAGCATTGTGTGCACCAGCACCTTGCTCATAATAGAATGCCATCTCTACACCTGCTTCGTTTAACCTTGTAACATTTTCATAAGTAGCGTTGAGCGAATCAAATGAACTTGGAATATTATTCAGTGGGTCCATAACTACAGATACGCCAGCTGCAGCAATTTCATTTGCTACCATATGCCCTTCATTTGCACCCCAAAGTACAAGTTCTATTTCCTGAGCTTCTGCAAACTTTAGAACATTTAATATATCAGTAGCTTTGTTTACTTGAACCACAAGTGGAATTGCATTATCTAAAACTTTTTTTATTGCTTTAAAGTCTCTGCTGGTAAATTTATATTCATTCGTTGTGCCCAACATGAATTGAGTCATATCAGCATAATTATCATCATGATTTGTTCTTACATAACTAAAAAGATCTTCCATATACATCAAGTTTGCTGCTCTTGAATCGTTATATGACTGGCCATACCATGTAACTAGACCTAGAGGGCCTTGCTTTTTCTGCTTCATGCCGCCATTAATTTTTGTATATGTGAGCATGCCAGAAAAATAGCCAGAGGCTCCTGGAATATTAACTGTTGAAGTGACTCCCTTAGATCTATTTAACCTTACTGCCTGAGAAAAAGGGTTGTACGCTCTGCTAGGATCAAAACCAGCATTATAAATATCTGATCCAGTATCATTGGTCTCAGGCAATGCCCCAATCTCGAGAAGCCCAAGGCTTGAAAAAACTAATAATCCTGGGGTAATAAATTTACCTTGCACATCAATAACATCTCCAGTTTCAATATTTTCAATAAAGTCATCAACCAAGATAATTTTTCCATCATCAACCAAGATATCTTTTGCAACAAAACCTTCATCAGCAATAAATACTTTTGCACCCTTAAGTAAGTACAAATCATCTCCATGCGTTAAAGCTAAAAATGGTAAGAGTAGCAATAATCGTAAAATTTTCATTATTTGTCCTCCCACTCTTTCACACCAAGATCAAAATCGGTATGAGGCATAAAATTTGAAGCCTTATCAAATGCTAAAGCTCCATCAATATAAACTTGTTCTGCTTTTGAATAGACACTAAATGGGTTGCCGCTCCAAATTACGATGTCGGCATCTTTACCATTCTCTAATGTTCCTGTTTGCTCCAGAATGCCTAAAGACTTGGCAGGATTCTTTGTAATCCATGTCATTGCTCTCTCTTCTGAAATATCAAAACCTGCTTCTCTGCCTGCGGCAAGAGCTTTTGCAGCCTCTTGATTTAGTCTTTGAATACCACTTGCACTATCAGAATGAACAATTGCACAACCTGTTCCTCCTCGAGCTTGATCTACGATAGCTATGTTAGCAATGGTCATATCATATGCTTCATGTTTAAAGCCCCACCAATCTGCCCATAGAGCTGCACAAATTCCTTCATCTGCAAGTAGGTTTGCTATTTTATAAGCTTCAACTCCATGATGGAAAGTAGAGACTTTATACCCAAACTCTTGGCTGATATTTATCATCGTAGCCATTTCATCAGCTCTATAGCAGTGATTGTGCACTAAGATCTCTCCATCTAATACACCAACTAATGTTTCATTCTTAATGTCTCTATGACTTGGGTCTTTTTCAAGACGATCTCTATGATTCTCTGCTCCTATCCAAGCATTTCTATAACCAGCAACATTTCCCATTCTTGTTGAAGGTCCTCTTGAGCTATAAACTCTTTTTGGATTTTCCCCACATGCCATTTTTAATGAATGTGGAGCATCTGGAAATTTCATATCTGGGACTGTATTTCCAGAAACATTTTTTAAAGTAACTCCTCTACCTCCAAAAAGATTTGCTGATCCTGGAAGGACATGAAAAGTAGTTATTCCACCTGCTAAAGCAAGCTTGTATTGTGGGTCTTGCGACCAAACGCTATGTTCAGCCCAGACCTCAGCTGTATTTGGGCTAGTAGCTTCATTACCATCACTGCTTGTTCTCACACCAGGTGCAGGGTATACGCCCATGTGAGAATGATTATCTATTATCCCTGGGGTTACGTATTTTCCAGTGCCATCTATTTCTATTGCACTTTCAACAACTAAATCTCTTCCCATTGCTGAAATTTTTCCATCTGAAAAGTAAATATCGTAATTTATGAATTTGTTTCCATCGCCATCAAAGACCGTTGCATTTCTTATAACAGTATTTTCTGAAGGCAAAGGAACATATGTAGAGGCATAAGTGCCATGGGTATCGTTTTCGTAATTAGTTACAGAACCTTCTGCTTCACCTACAAAAAGTGTGGATGTTTGTTCTGTGCAACCAAAAAGTACGAGGGCCGTTAATATGACCAATAATTTCTTTATCATCTATTTAATCCTTGACTGTATAATAGTAAACAACAAATTTAGCTATGCAAAGATTAGATAACCGTAAAAACAACCAATTAAGAGAAGTAAGCATAATCCCAGATTTCAACATTCATGCTGAAGGCTCTGCTCTAATAAAATTTGGCAACACACATGTTATTTGTAATGCCAGTATTGAGAAAGCAGTACCAAGATGGATGCAAGATAAAAAAACGGGTTGGATTACCGCTGAATATGGAATGCTGCCAAGATCTACCAATGAACGAATGAATCGTGAAGCTCAAAGAGGCAAACAATCTGGCAGAACAATGGAAATACAAAGACTCATTGGCAGGTCGCTCAGACAAGTTGTTGATCTGAATAAACTAACTGGTTACACCATAACAATAGATTGCGATGTCATACAAGCCGATGGAGGCACAAGAACAGCATCCATAACAGGAGGCACAATTGCTCTTTGCAAGGCATTACAAAAAATAGGCAAAGCAGACGCTATAAATAATTTAGTAGCTGCAGTTAGTGTTGGAATCTATGAAGATGAGCTAGTACTAGACCTTAACTATCAAGAAGACAGCAATGCTCAATGCGATGTAAACATTGTTATGAATGACAATATGGACTTTATTGAAGTGCAAGGAACTGGAGAGGAAACAGCGTTCAGTAAAGAGCAATTCAATGGTCTAATGGAAATAGCTGAACAAGGAATATCAGATTTATTCAAACTACAAAACCAAATCATCAATCATAAGTGAAAGACTATCAAAGAAATTTTTTAAAACTTGCGCTAGATTCTGGAGCATTTAAATTAGGAACTTTTACTCTTAAATCAGGCAGACAAAGTCCATATTTCTTCAATGCATCTGCACTAATTGAGCATGGGTCTTTAAATGAATTAGCAGAAATATTGGTACAAAAACTAGAAGACTCCGGTTTAAAGTTTGATATGATTTTTGGCCCTGCATACAAGGGAATTTTTTTGGGCTCTATTCTTGCAACTAAAATGAGTAAAGAAATGAATGTGCCTGTTTGTTTCAATAGAAAAGAGGTGAAGGACCATGGTGAAGGTGGTTCATTAATTGGCGCAAGGCCGAAAGGTAAAGTCCTTATTGTTGATGATGTAATTTCTTCAGGCTTAGCAATTAGAGAGAGCTTAGAATTTTTAAAACCTTTTGATGTAGAACTCGCAGGAGTATTAGTGACACTTGATAGACAAGAAATTGGGCAAAATTCTGATCTTAGTGCTTCTGCAGAACTTCAAAAAGATGGATTGAATATTTTTTCAGTTATCTCACTTGACGATTTATTAGATGCCAATGAATTAATAGATAGCGCATCTATGGAAGCAATCAAGGACTACAGGAGCAAATACCAAGGTAAAAATGTTTAGTGGCATTGTTCAAGAAAAAGGATCTATAGCAAATCTGCAAAAGCTTAATGAAGTTCTTTCTATTGAGGTAAGTTGTAGTGAAAATTTTGTAAAGGATATTTCAATAGGTGACAGTGTTTCTGTAGATGGGGTTTGTTTGACTGTTACTGCAAAATCCTCTGACTCTATTAGTTTTGATGCAGTAAATGAAACACTAAATAGAACAATAATTAATCATTATATTGTTGGCTCATTAATTAACTTAGAGTCAGCATTGAAATTTGGTGGTTCAATAGGTGGCCACTTAATGTCAGGGCATATACATCAAACAGCACTAATTAAAGAGGTGCTTATAATTGGGGATTCAAAAGACTTAGTTATTGAAGTTGATCCTGAATGGTCGAAATATATTTTTGAGAAAGGCTATGTTGGTATAAACGGTTGCAGCATCACAATTGGTCAGGTTAATGAAACTAGATTTAAAGTTCATCTAATACCAGAAACTTTAAGATCTACAAATCTTGATGATCTGGTTTTTGGTGATAGCATAAATTTAGAATTAGACCAGAATACGATCGCAATTACAGATACTACTGAGAGAATCTTACGCGATAAGAGTTAGTAGAGCTGTCCTAAGATATAAGCCATTCTCAACCTGTCTTAGAATTAATGATTTATCACTATCTGCAACTTCATTAGTTATCTCGGCACCAATATTCATTGGACCAGGATGCATCAAATAACCTTTAAAGCCTGTTTTCAATAAAAAAGTATCGTTTACCTGAAAGTCGTTTATAAAGCTTGCTTCATTAAGGCTGTCGCTGTCTTTAAATCTTTCTTTTTGAATACGCAATATAAAGAGAATATCTCTATCTGCTAGACAGTTTTCAGAAGTGGTTGAAAAAGAAGGAGAAAATTTTTCTGAAATTAGAGAATCGGGTCCAAGGTAATTGATGTCCGAGCATGAGTATTTTTTTAATAACTCTATCTGGGATGGAACAACCCTTGAATGATTTACATCGCCAAGGATAGTTACCTTAGCCTCCTTCAATTCATTAAATTTTTCTTTCATGGTGTACACGTCTAGCATGCCCTGTGTAGGATGCGCATGATTTCCATCTCCTGCATTTATATAGAAAACATTAGCTGGTAAAAGTTTTTCAATTTTTTTAGAAATATTGTCTTCAGGGTGCCTGATCACAAAACCATCGACTTTCATTGCTAGCAGTGTTTTGATTGTGTCTTCAAATGATTCCCCTTTTTTCAAAGAAGAGTGCTCTGGTGAAAAATCTAGAACATTAAAACCTAACATTTTAGCTGCATGTTCAAATGAAAGCTTTGTTCTTGTACTTGGCTCCCAAAAAAGCAGGCATATTGTTTTGCCAGTTCCAACTTTTTCTACATTTGGCCACTTTTTAGCTACCTTAGAAGTTAACTCAAATACTTGATCAATAAAGTCTTTTTGCAGATTTGAAATTGCGGTAATCTTGTTCATGTTAGCTTTCTTTCAATACTTGTAACTGTCTTATTTTTAATTAATTTCTGATTAATTAATTCTAAGTGCTTAATATCTTTAACCAAAATCTTCGCTGTAAGCTCTATAAAGTTCTCATCTAGATTCTTAGTTAAAACACTTTGAATATTTGAACCATTATTTGAAATAATTTTTGATACATCCGCAAGAGCGCCTGGCTCATTGACTAAATTCATTGTTAAGGCTGCTAAATACTCTGCCTCTTCTTCTTTTTCCCAAATAATATTTGAACATCTGCCTGGTGTATTCAAGAACCCCTTTAAATTCTCACATTGGTCTCGATGAAGAGTAATACCAAGCTCATTATGCACAGCTAAACATGAGTCACCACGTACTGGATAACAACATTCAGGAAATTTTATAGCACCATATTTTTTTGAAGAACCAATCTTGATTTCCGAAGCA
>Ga0066835_10000067_pt1 | contig 19557 bp, 17 predicted proteins | sample ETNtaG_3_FD_67280 | JGI IMG/M metagenome (GOLD analysis project Ga0066835, IMG submission 67280) | Marine microbial and viral communities from oxygen minimum zone, Eastern Pacific Ocean - ETNP201302SV84 | ecosystem: Environmental > Aquatic > Marine > Unclassified ... | reverse complement strand
AGCTCAACAAGCCTCCCTCGATAAAGGGAATCCAGTGATGACGCATCGAAATTCAATCTTCCACCGCCTCGCCGGCCACTGCCAATGGTCATATCCATTGCGTGCCCTAACTCAAAGAAATGCCTATTTTGAGAGGCATAATTTAATCCCACTATTCATCCAGTAAAATGAATGGAGGACTCTCTGGATCGGTGTGGAAGTCTTTGGGTACATCCCTGGAAACTTCCTTGATCATAGTTTCCCAGTCCCTAAGGGAAGCTATTGTGGCTCTCTCGTAATCTGAATGCCTAATGACTCTGTGCAGGCCAATTGTCCTAGCCCCATCCTTGGACACAAACTCTAATCTTATCTCAACATGAACTTCGTCCTCTATGACTTCGCCATCAGGATCCAAGCATACCTGCTCAAGAGTCAGGTCACGAGTGGCCTCCGCCTGCTTAATCAGGGACCTAACCTGGCGATGCCTGACCAACACTCCTATTTTCTCAAGCATTTCTGGGTCCAATGAACCGAGCATCGAATTCTGAACCCACCAACAGGTCTCACCTTCCCTTTCAGATATCTCCTTGGAGATACTTTTCGGAAATCGATTTCTGGCCAGTAACACGATGAGATCCGAGTATGCAGGAGGGAGAAAGTCTGGATCTCCCTCGTTCAACCCGTCTGGAAGTAGTGAGTGCCTCCGACTTACCAAATCTGCACCCTCGTAAATCCCTCTTGGAATTACAAAGCCATCTATCTCTCCAGCACCCCTTAGATTCTCCATCCACTTCGCTCTCATGAATGGATCAGATGGCCCCTCTTCAATACCTACGATTGAAGCAAATGCATCTGGGTCAAGTACCCTAAGCCCGCCTCTTGACCTCCTCAATTGCCTTCTGTTAAGCTTATTTTCGCAGAGTAATATTGCAGATTTTGGTTGGTATTGAATTTTATTATCTGAAACCAGGACCGGATATGGCCTTACCGGAGTTCTAGCACCGACTACATTACACCCCGACTGAAGTATCTCCATCATATTGCCATGAACCAGCCCTCCGGGTAGAGCCAGTATATCGGCATCTCCGGATTCGAGTAGCCCGAGTCCATCGGTCAGACTATATGTAGAAATGCTCGTGATATCAAGTCCAGACGAGTTCCCAGAACCTATGAATGAACCTATCCTTTCCCCTACTGGGCAACCCGGAGAGTCCAGTGTCGCTACATTAAGCCGTTCATCCATCGCATCCACCTCAAGGGAGGGAGCACGTACTGTGCCCGACCAAGCGCACGCACACTTGTTGATATATGCGACCCTTTCCCTATATGCTGAGAGTTATGGTATCGAAGCTGTCACTGAAGCGCGGTATCCAAAAGCGTTTGAACGTGTTTGAGGAAGAGCTGGAAGGCCTGGTGCAAGAGGCTATCTCCTCAAAGGGGGCTCCAGCAATGGATTTAGCTAGGGATGTTCTACTAGCTGGAGGTAAGAGACTCAGGCCTCTTTTGGCCATTCTGACATACGAGGCTACTGGTGGACGGGATATTCGTGAAGTAATGGACCTAGCACTCTCATCAGAGCTGATTCATACCGCTACGCTCATTCACGATGACATATATGACCAGGCACGATTCAGAAGAGGTAGGCCCACAATTCACTCTTCACACGGTCTAGCTCATGCAATAATTGCCGGCGACTATCTCTTTGCACTTGGATTCTCGAAAGGGGGTCGCTATGATTTGGATATAGTGGACATGATTGCCAGCTCATGCACAAACATTGCCAGAGGGGAGCTCCAACAATTCAATCACATAGGCGATCTCACAACTACTCCCGAAGACTACTATTCCATAATTGACGGTAAGACAGTGGGCCCATTCGCCACAGGTACTGCGGCAGCCGCATTGGTGGCCGGGGCCTCGGAGGAGGTTTCGGAGATGATGTACGAATTTGGAACTGAATTTGGTAGGGCATTTCAACTTGTAGACGATTTACTAGATTTGACCGGGGACCCTGAAATGGGCAAGCCGAGAGGTACAGATGTTCATGAGGGTAAAATGACTCTTCCCCTAATTCATGCTCTGACCATACTACACGGCTCCGAGAGAGAGCATCTAGCAGACGTCTTGAGTAACTTCAGTGATGATAGATGGAATGAACTAACCTCGCTTCTAGAACTGTCTGGGTCCTTCTCATACACTAGGCAACTGATTCAGAATCATGTCGATCGAGCCTTGGATATTCTTTCAAAACTCCCTCCATCAGATGCTAAGGACCTAATGCTAGAGGTGGCCTTAATATCCAGAAACAGGAGAGTTTAATCCGAGGCCACCATGAGTGAAGAATCTGAAATCTGGGATGCCATAGTAATTGGAGGAGGGCCAGCCGGCTCAACAACAGCTCGTTACATCGCCGAGGGGGGCAAGAGAGTTCTGGTTCTGGATAGCAGAGATTCCATAGGATCCCCACTTCAGTGTGGGGAACTAGTACCAACTAATGATGAGATGCGGAGATTATGCCCCGGTGTCCCAGATATTGATGACCTCTTGCAGACCCCAGAGGAGGCAATTTCCAGAAGGACCTCAGAAATGCACATAGTACCCCCTTCAGGAAGACCATTGAGATATGCATTCGAAGGTTTGATGTTGAATAGGGTCCTCCACGATGAATGGCTGGTGGATCTTGCATCTTCCAAGGGCGCTAAATATCTCACCGGAGCAAGGGTGGAATCTGTAAAAGGGGAGACAGTAACACTCAGGGATGGACGAAACTTCCACGGGAAAATTATCGTGGGCGCAGGAGGTCACAACGATCCTCTCAGGAGGGCTAAATGGTCTGAATCTTCTCTGAAGATCCCAATAAAATTTGTACTTATGGAAGGTGAATTTGGAGATGCGGTTGAATTACACTTCGGCTCAATGGCTCCAGGAGGCTACGCATGGGTTTTTCCCAAGGAAAGGGGGGCGAATATCGGACTTGGAATCCAGAACAAGTTCTCAAAGGATAGAAACCTCAATTCCCTAGCCGACGAGTTCATATCGAATTACGAAGGAGATATCACATTCAGAGGGGCCGGCTCGCTTCCGATGTCCGGATCAATTAAACAATTTGTCAAAGAAAATCACCTTCTTGTCGGGGACTCTGCTGGCATGGTCCTTCCTTCAAATGGGGCGGGAATAACAATTGCGATGGTAGGGGGCAGAATAGCAGGACAGACTATCGTATCGCATCTAGACGAAGGCACTTCTCTGCATGAGTATGAGAGGGAGTGGAAACGCCAGATGGGCTCCGTGATGAGGAACTCGAAATTATCATTCAACATAGGGAGCTGGATAATGAGATTTCCAGACTGGGTGCTAAATCTAGCATTCAACCCAGTAACCAAGCCATTTGTGTGGAGATTCATCACCTGCAGGAAGCCGTTCTTCATATTTTGAGCGGTTACCTCATGGATCGATTCTTCTCTTCAAGAATGTGAACTTTCCAATATTCTATCTGTTCTGAAATAACCATTTTTTCATAACATTCTAAACATAGTTCTACTTTAGATCCCAGGCCCTCCGATTTCGATATATTCTTAGTGTTTAGAATTAATTCGCTATGGTATAATTTAGTCTCGGTTTCTTTCATACAATCTTTGCAAAATCCACACATCAGCTCTCCTCCGTTTTTTACAAATCGTTTATTTTATTCCTTGCCAGATAGTGGCCATCCCCGGGAAGACTACCTTAGCCTCGACTTTACTAAACCCCTGCTCCCCAATCATCTTGACATAATCCTTGGTAGTGCCGAAACTAACATAGGTTTTCGTGAGCCACTTCCAAGGGTGAGCCTCAGATCTATACAGCATTCTGGCATAGAGGCTCACGTAAGTCCTCATCCACAGCCACCCGAGGAATCCATGCAACCGATTTATCTTGGCAGGATCGACTATGATGAACACACCTCCTGGCTTGAGGACCCTGAGTGCCTCAGAAATTCCTGCTCTTTTATCATACCAGTCTCTAAACGAAAATAAGGTACATACTGCATCAAATGAAGAGTCCTCGAATGGTAACTCCTCTGCTTTCCCGTGGACAAATGTAGCGGGACTATCACCCCTCTCAGACCGTGCTAGATCCACTCTACCTTTAGCGACCCTTAGCATCTCTGGTATTGGATCAAGGCATACTAAATCGTATCCCAATACGTCCTCTGCGAAGCTCCCTGGACCACATCCTATCTCTAGAATCCGTCCTTCTTCGGGGAGCCTATTCCTGACCATTCTCCTCCATCTAGAAACTTGACCGAAGGTTGCGACTCTGTTCACCCTATCATATACAGGGATGGTTGCTTCCAGATTCCTCTGTAGCTCCTCCCAGTCCTCCCTGCCTATTGTCTCCGCATCCACGAACACTCGGCCTAATCCCCCATATTTGGATAGTTCCTGAAGAAGGTCAGGTGTAAAATCCGATATTATGACCTGAAAGACGTGAGGTTAGCATGATAAACTCGTTAACATTCGGACCCGATGAAGGTGCCATTAATGACGAAAGCGGCGGTCTTAAAGGCCATAAGGGATGCAGAGGAAAATGCAAGAAAAATCATCGCAAAATCCGAACTGGAGGCTACAGATATTATCACAAAAGCCAGGCTGTCAGCAACAGAAGTCATTCAATCAGGAAAAGCAAATTCAGAATCAGCCAGCCTGGGCATAATGTCGGAGGCCCGTGGAGTAGCAGAAAAAGAGGCAAAGAAAGTCACAAAAGGTGGGGAATCATCAATCAATTCTATTCACAACCAAAGCCGAAATAACAGGAAGAAGGCAGTCAAGATTATTCTAGACGCTTTCAGGTCAAGCTAGATTCAGGAGAGCTCCTCATATGTCGCAGCTTAATACCCAACAAATGGGGAGGCTAATTGCGGCAGGCTCCAAGGATAAGTTAAGCGAGGCAATATCCACATTGTCTCAACTAAAGGCTCTTCACATTCTAGATTATGACGGAACAGAGGAGGGATTCAGTCTCGGCTCCCCCGATTCAGAATCCGAAAACGTCGGTAAGCTACTCGTTAAGGCAAGGTCTGCCGCGTCAGTAGTTGAAATTGAGGGTCCAGAAAGCGCCATTCACCCATCAAAAATTAGGAAACTACTCTCCGAGGACTTCCCAAGCAAGATCGACGACCTTCTTGATATGCAGTCGAGGGTAGATGATCTTGATAGTGAAATTTCATCCTTGGAAGAGGAAGAGTCAAGCTTGGAATTACTGGCATCTTTAGATATAGACCTAGAGCTCCTAACAGGCTACGATTCAATCGAATCTTTCGTGGGAATTGTTACAGAACCCCTACAAGTTGAGGCTAATGGAAATACAAGCATGATCTTCCAGTCAAAAAGTGGGAAGGTCAATGTTGTAGCAGTGTTCACGAAGACAGAAAATGCACGACAAGTCAACGAAAAACTTGAGAAAGCCGGATTCCAACCGATAAATCTCCCACAAAAAGAGGGCGCCCCATCTGCTAGGCTCGAAGAAATCAGGGCCGCAAGGAAGGCCCTTCAAAACGAAAAATCAACTCTCGGGAAATCAATTGAGAGGTGGGTCGATTCCAACGGGAAAAATCTGGCTTGTGGTTTGGAAATACTTGAGAGAGATCATGATGTGCACACAGCTCCTACTCGTGTCGCTGTTTCCGAGCACGCCTTCATCATAGATGGCTGGATAGAAATGAAAAGGTCCCATGAGGTCCTCAAGGCCCTCTCAGAATCCTGCCTCCATTCAGAGGTCAAGCAGTTTGAGATGATACCCGGCGGTGGAGGCCACGGCCACCATGGAGATCACAATCAAGAAATGCCTCCAATTTCTTACCAAGAAAGATCGACGAGCAAGCCTATGGAATTACTCACGGATGCAGTAGGAAGACCAGCCTACGGGAGGGTAGACCCGACAATTTTCATGCTGGTTACTTACCCTCTCTTTTTCGGAATGATGCTCGGAGACATGGCTTACGGGCTGGTCACCATGGGACTTGGCTGGACAATAATCAGAAAGTCTGGGACAAACGAACTCATGAATCTCGGGGGAAGATTCCTCACTTACATCGGACTAGGGACACTCATTTTTGGATACATCTATGCAGAGTTTGCTGGATGGGAGATTTTCTTGTACGAGAAGAGCAAGGTGGATGGAATCTACATTTACGGTGACAACACTTCTCCAGTCGCATTCCTTGCAAATCTGTACCCATTTAATCTTGATCATGGTTATGGACCCGTGGCAGATTTAGGCTATGGGATCACTCTGTCATTCCCTTTTCATAGAGTAGGGACACATCTGGAAGATCTAATAGTATTGACAATCTATGTCGGGTTTTTCCATGTCCTAGCTGGGTTAGCAATAGGGTTCAGAGACATTTTAATTTATGGAAATGGCCATGGAGGCGTCGGGTTTGTTTGCGCCTTTTTCGAGAAGGGGACGTGGATGGCCCTCCTCATTGGCGGATGGATGCTTGCATACGGATTCTTAGGAAGCCCCGATCAGATGGGCTACCTCTCCGAATCTAGTGCAAGCTCAATGGTCGTTCCCGGTGCCTCGATCGTCCTAGTTTCAGTCGTCCTCCTAATGTGGACTCTGTACAAATATCATGGCGTCCCATTCCCTATTAATATCGGACTAGCACCAATTGAAGCAGTAGGAATGATGCCTACGGTGATTTCTTACGTGAGACTGTTCGCAGTAGGGGTTGTGGGTGTCAAGATAGCGGAAACTGGGAATCATATGCTCTTTGAGCCTATGGCGAAAATTATTGGAACCCTATCCGAGGCTTCGACAGCCGATTACATCTCGATCCCGCTTCTCTTCGTTGGTTGGATTTCCGTCCAGTCCTTCGCGATCATACTAGGTCTATTCAGCCCCAACATTCACGCCGCGAGGCTCCATTTCGTAGAGTGGATGAGACAGTATTACGATTCCAGCGGCGAAGAGTTCAGGCCCTTCGGCCCAAAGCCGAAATATGTGGAGGCGGACTGATTTAATTTAGATTCCAAGCATTAGCTTGAAAAAACAAGGAGGAAAAAAAATGAATAGAAACAACATGGAAAGGAAGGGAATGAGAACGGCTTATCGCCTACTAATGACTGTATTCATGGTTACTCTGGTGGCCAGCGTCGCTTCAGCACAGGAAGGCGCGGCTGACAATGAGCACACCACTGAGACAATGGCTAAGCTAGCTGCAGGAATCGCGCTAGCAGGTTGTGGAATAGGAACAGGGATGAGCCAAGGACCGATAGGGGCCGCCGCAGTGGGAATGATATCAGAAGACTCCAGCAAGTTTGTCAGTGGACTGATCTTCACGGCTCTGCCCGAGACAATCGTACTTTTTGGTTTCCTCGCATTATTCCTGCTCTGAAAGGAACAAGGGGATATAATCGGTAAATTGAGGTTTTACAATGTCACTAGATGCCCTATCTAAAGAAATAATTACCCAGGCGGAAGCCAGGGCTAAGTCCATCTTGGAAGGAGCCAAGGCTGAAGCCAAGAGCATTCATGAGGAGGCCCTCAGGCGCGCCGCTGAGACAACGGCAAAGGTCGAGCAAAAAGCAACTAAAGACAGTGAACAGATTTCCACGGAGGTCGTTGCAGCAGCTAAACAGGCTAATCAGAAAAGGGCTCTCGTTGCTCGAAAGGAGGAGCTAGACATCACTTGGGATTCCGTGAAGGACGAGGTCTCCTCTCCCGATTTAGATGGGAGGGAAGATATTCTGCAGGGACTTATTGATGGGGTCGAATCTCAAACTAGAGAGATGATATTGAGGCCCGTAAAGTTAGACAGGGAATACTTGTCAAAGTCAAACTTTGAGATGGGCGAGGATATTTCCGGTCTTGGCGGCTTCATACTAGAGTCGAAGGACGGCTCGGTTGTTCTGGACTACAGATTTGACAGCCTTCTTGAGGATGCCTGGAAATCTAGTATGTCCGCCGTCAACAAGGTTCTGTTTGGAGAATGAGAGGTGATTCGATGGCTAGTTTGAATTACGGGCGTTCCAATGTCTACAACGCCTCAGCCAGGGCCAAGGCCCGAAAAGCTAGCCTAATCGACTCCACCAGGATGAGGCAATTACTACAACAAGGTCCGGATTCCATAGCCGCAAGTGTAGGTGAGTTGGGATATAGATCCGAAATGGATCTTTATGCCACAAGGATGACCGGCGCAGATGCTGTCGAATCTGCACTGTTTCATAACTTGGATAACGACATACACGAGGTGTTGAACTTCTGTCATGGTAGTCTTAGAGATCTTGTTGCCATATACGTAGAGAGATTTGACTACGAAAAGGCAAAGACAGTTCTCAGAGCGATAAATGGTGGAGCCTCGGACGAAATTATCGAAGACCAAATCCTTCCTCCCGAAAATACCAGGAATTCCCCCTGGCTGACCATAGTCAGGTCGACCGAGGGCCTTCCTGAAGCAGTGGAAGCAATGTCTGGAACCCCCTGGGGCAAAACACTCTCCAAACTTGAGGGGGAACCGAGTTTGGAAGAAATGGAAAATGCCTTGGATATGCAATATTTCCGAAACGCAATTGAGGCAGTTAAATCTGGTGGGGAAAAACGGTTACTGCGGTACCTTAGAGTGGAAATTGATCACAGAAATCTGATTAATCAGCTCAGAGCCCTGAGGTTGGGTACCTCGCAAGAGAAGCGAAACTCGATAATTATACCAGGAGGGAGGATAGAATCAGCCATAATCAAACAAGTATGTTCTGCGAACAATGATTCGGATTTGATAGAAGCCATTTCTAGGAGCTCATCCTTCGATAGCTCTGGACTAGACATCGCGATGGAGAAATCTAAGGAACATAGTTCACTTGATCCATATGCCGAACTCTTGTCCCACAAAAGACATTCTCTGCTGAAGAAATTCTCCTATCTCAGCCCGATTTCTCCTTTCCCGGTAATCCACTACATAGAATGCAAAGCACTTGAAGTTCGCAATTTAAGGCTGTTAGTAAGAGGCAAGTCAGTAGGCCTTCCGGATGATGTGATTGAAGCTCACATGGATTTTTGAGGTGATATGACATGGAAATAGCAGTAGTAGGCCCCTTGGAATTTACTTTGGGATTCCAATTAGCAGGTGTGAAAAATCTCCATAACCCAAACAGCGATGAGGAACTCTCTGAGTTGCTCAAATCACTTCTCAACCAGAAGGAGATCGGGGTTGTAGTCGTGGATAACATAGATCTCAACAAACTTTCCGATAGGCTACGCATACAGCTTACAGAAAGTGTTACTCCAACAGTTTTGGGGATAGGGACCGAAGAAGACAATACTCTTCGAGAGTCCATCAAGTCTGCTCTAGGTGTGGACCTTTGGAAGTAAGCAATTAAACAGGAAGTGAAAATAAATGAGTAATGAAAATGGACTAATCTACCGGATTTCCGGACCAGTTGTGACAGCAGTAGGAATATCGCCAAGAATGTATGAGGTCGTGAGAGTCGGCGACGAGGGGCTCATGGGAGAAGTGATTGAGTTGCATGGTGACCAATCCGTAATCCAAGTCTATGAGGAGACGTCCGGCATAAGCCCTGGAGAGCCTGTCATCAGAACTGGACAGACTCTCTCCGTGCAACTTGGGCCTGGTCTACTAACTCAGATCTATGATGGAATCCAGCGTCCCCTTCCTAAGCTGGAAGAAACCATGGGCGTGTTCATTACCAGGGGGGTGGATGCCGACGGTTTGGACTTTGAAAAAGAATGGGAATTCAAAGCAACTGTCGACAAAGGGGATGAGATAAGCTCTGGGCATGTTATCGGGACTGTTCAGGAAACCGAGACCATAGAGCACCGCGTCATGGTCCCTCCTAATGTCAGTGGAAAGGTGAAGAGTATCAAATCAGGCACTTTCAATATTAAAGAAACCGTATGCGTCTTGGAAGACGGCTCAGAGATAGCCATGATGCAAGAGTGGCCGGTAAGGCACCCAAGACCATTTGTACAAAAATACGCCCCGGATGTCCCTCTAATTACGGGTCAAAGAATTCTAGATTTCTTGTTCCCACTGGCTAAGGGAGGGACTGCCGGAATCCCCGGGCCATTCGGATCTGGAAAGACCGTTACCCAGCAACAGCTGGCTAAGTGGTCGGATGCTCAAATTGTCGTGTACATCGGTTGTGGCGAGAGAGGAAATGAGATGACGGAGGTTCTCGATGAATTCCCACATCTAATCGATCCTAACACGAACAAACCTCTGATGAACAGAACCGTAATGATAGCAAATACCTCCAATATGCCTGTGGCGGCAAGAGAGGCTTCTGTGTACACAGGAATTACAATCGCGGAATATTTCAGAGACATGGGCTACAATGTAGCACTTATGGCTGACTCCACGAGTAGATGGGCCGAGGCGATGAGGGAAATATCGTCAAGACTAGAAGAAATGCCGGGGGAAGAAGGATACCCCGCATACCTATCAAGCAGATTAGCTGAATTCTACGAAAGAGCTGGAAGAGTTCAGACTCTGGCAGGTTCAGATGGATCTGTTTCGGTCATCGGGGCCGTTTCCCCGCCTGGTGGAGACATTTCCGAGCCAGTTAGTCAGGGTACATTGAGGATAGTAAAAGTTTTTTGGGGCCTGGATGCAGGTCTAGCAAGGCAGAGGCATTTCCCCGCTATTAATTGGCTAAATTCCTACAGCTTGTACCCACAAGCCTTGGACCAGTGGTATAGGGACAATATCGCTTCCGACTTTCCCGAGGTAAGAACTGAAATCAGTACTTTGTTGCAAATTGAGTCAGAGCTTCAAGAAATAGTCCAACTGGTAGGTTCTGATGCTCTTCCAATAGATCAGCAGCTAACTCTCGAGGTTGCTAGGATGATCAGGGAGTTCTTCCTTCAGCAAAATGCATTCCATGATGTCGATACATTCAGTGACCTCGACCTCCAGTACCATATGGCAAAAGCCATTCTAACCTTCCAAGAAGAAGCCAAGAAGGCAATTGCCGGCGGAGGACAATTGGAAGATGTGGTTAACGTACCCGCGAGGACTGACCTAATGAGGGGCAGATTTGAGAAAGGTTATGCAGAAAGAATCAGCGATCTTATGAGCGAAATGAGTAAGCAGATTGATGCTAGTATGGAGGCCAATTGAGAGGTGATAATATGATTGGAAAAGAATACAGAACCATTACAGACGTCAAGGGACCTTTGGTTTTCCTAAACAAGACTGAGCCAGTTTCATATGGTGAGATTGTCCAGCTAATGCTGAGCGATGGCTCAATTAAGAACGGCCAGGTGTTAGATACCTCGGACGACCAGGTAATCGTACAAGTTTTCGAGGGCACCGCTTCTGTAGACAGGCAGACCGGCGTCAAGTTCCTCGGAGATGTTTTCAAGCTCCCTGTTAGCAAGGGCTTGATTGGAAGAATCCTAGACGGGGCTGGAAGGCCCAGGGACGGTGGACCGGATATCGTCGCCGACGATATGGCAGATATCATCGGTGCGGCCATTAATCCATATTCGCGCCAGAGTCCTGAGTCATTTATCCAGACTGGTATTTCTGCAATAGATGCATGCACCTCCCTTGTTAGGGGACAGAAGCTACCCATCTTCAGTGCCAGCGGTCTCCCTCACAATGACATTGCCTTGCAGATTGCCCGTCAGGCTAAGCTGGTTGGAAGCGATGACGATTTCGTGGTTGTTTTCTGTGCTATGGGAATTACTGCGGAGGAATACAACTTCTTTGTTCATGATTTGGAGAGAACAGGAGCCCTGGAGAACTCTGCTCTCTTCGTTAATCTAGCCGATGACCCCGCTGTGGAGAGATTGATTACTCCCAGACTCGCTCTGACTGCAGCTGAGTATCTTGCATTTGAGCACGATTATCACGTTCTGGTGATATATACCGACATGACAAATTACTGTGAGTCTCTTAGACAAATAGGAGCTGCTAGGGAAGAGGTTCCGGGAAGGAGAGGTTACCCTGGTTACATGTATACCGATTTAGCCATGCTCTACGAAAGAGCTGGATTAGTGAAGGGCAAGAAAGGGTCGATAACCCAATTCCCGATTTTGACTATGCCCGGTGACGATATCACTCACCCAATCCCCGATCTTTCAGGATATATCACAGAAGGACAGATTGTTATTTCGAGAGAGCTCCATCAGAAAGGCATATACCCCCCGATCAATGTACTTCCGTCTTTGAGTAGACTGATGAATGCTGGAATAGGAGATGGTAAGACCAGAGAGGATCACAAGTCGGTTTCTGACCAACTATACGCCGCCTACGCTCAAGGGAAAGAGCTCAGAGGACTGGTGGCAATTGTCGGCGAAGATGCACTCAATGATCGTGATCTACAACTGCTGAAATTCGCAGATATATTTGAAGATCAATTCCTAAGGCAGAGTAGGGACGAGGACAGATCGATTAGTGAGGGGACTCTCGACCTAGCATGGAATCTACTGTCAAATATCGATACCAAGTACCTCGTCAGACTAGATCAGAAGTGGATAGATAAGTATCATCCAGACGAGAAGTCAGGAAAGGAAGAGGAGTAATTCTGAGGTTATAGTATGGCTCTGGACATTAAGCCAACCAGGTCCGAGTTGATCAATCTAAAGCGACGCATTAAGCAGACTAGTAGTGGGTATAATCTTCTAAAAATGAAGAGGGACGGCTTGTTTCATGAATTCAGAACACTCCTGTCAGAGATGATTTCAGCTAGAGAGGAACTTGTCGGAACTTACAGGGATGCGCTTCAAGCAATCAGCCTAGCCTCTTCAATCGAGGGCGGGCTCTCAGTCAAGAGCGCAGCTATAGCGGCATCTAAGAGGCCAGAAGTCAGTGTTTCTCGTAGGAATATTATGGGAGTAGTGGTACCGAAGGTGGACGGTGAAAATCTCAAACTTTCAACAGAAGATAGAGGCTTGGGACTCATAGGTGGCTCCCCTTACATCGATGAGGCAGCAGACTCCTACTCACTTCTAATTGAGAAGGTCGTCAAAGCAGCCGAGATGGAGGCTACACTAAAGAGGCTACTAGAAGAGATCGAGGCTACAAAACGTAGAGTCAATGCTCTTGAGTTCAAAGTAATCCCTGAGATGAAGGAGGCGCAGACTTTCATACAGCTTAGACTCGAAGAGATGGAAAGAGAGGAAACCTTTCGACTCAAGCGCTTCAAGAACAAGTAGACGCAAGAACTCCCAAAGCGAGGGGTAAAATCATACCTCCTCTTGCAATAGCCGTGACAGCTTCAGAGTCGGAGCCAGAAAGGCTCGAAATCGATACTGAGACCTGGAGTAAGAGGGACTTAATCCAAGTCATTTCATCCAGATATTTTGTTCTTGGTGAAGTCGAGTCAGGGGAATACTCTTGGAGAGTAAACGGGATTGATGGGAAGTCTGTGAGTGAATGCTTACTGGACATGAATTCACACCTTGAGAAGTTGGGAATGATAGGTCTCCTAGATAGGGGAAACCCCCCTGTGATGAGCGTCGTAGAACTACCTACAGGCGTATTCGTAATGCCTCGCTGGCAACAGGTAGTAATCTGGATAACTATGTTCTCATTCATGACTGTGGCAGGTACTGGGCTATTGTTAAGGAACAATCCCGAACTGAGCTTTGGTATCCCCATCATTGCTGATTCATGCGCAAGATTCTCAATTCCGTTGGCCATTACGATATTAATTGCCAGTGAAGCAAGAAGAAGAGTTGCCTCAAGATATGGAGTTTCTATTGGCCAATTAACCCCTCTGGCCTTCCCTATCTCAGAACCTATCTGGCCGTTCGGAATAGCAGGGTTCATATCACAAAGAAGATCTGATCAGGTCCCCATTCCCAACAGAAAGGCGCTAGGCCTGATCGAGGTTACTTCACCATTGGTTTTGTTCCTTTCAGGCGTCATAATGACCATTGTAGGGGTATCATTCACCTCTACCCAGCCCCCGCCTCTGAACTCCCCTCCGATGGTATTCAGTGGGAACTCCATTCTAGAGATGTTACAATTTTTAGGCATGATTGAGAATTTGGACATAAAACTCCAGTGGCTAGATCCGCTGGCGATTGCAGGTCTTGGACTTTGTACGGTCTCATGGATAATGCTGTTACCAGTCCCAGGGTTCCCGGGTGACCATCTTCTCCATGCAATAATGGGCCCAGAGGACCTTCTTTCAGATGAGAAGCAAACTCTGATTTTCGCTTCTACACTATTTTTCATGGTTCTCGTTTTTTCCGCAAACCCATGGTTCCCATGGTTGGTAATCGCCACGATAGCCGTCTGGAGAAGATTCAGCCCTACTCCAATCTTAGATCCATTTGTCGTAGACGAATCCAAGGGCTTGGACGATATTTCTAGGAATCAAATACTAGCACTTATGATCTTCATACTTGTAGTGGCATTCCCCGGAATAGACGGGGCTTATGGAATCTCAGAATGGGACGAAGGAATCCAGACCTCTGAGTGGCCAGACGAGGTCAGATACCTCGCGGGAGAGGATACCATAATTCCTCTGCAGATATCCCCCGATGGAGTAATGCCAGTATTTGGTTGGGTACAATTCAGAATCGAAGGACCAGAAACGCGACTCGTTCTTGATTCTGACTGCAACAACGATTCTCAAACATGCAGAATTGATGGAGTTACACAGTTTGAAAATGGCCTCATAAATCTCACTATATCAGCAGAAAACTCGGTTTTACTGGATAATAGAACTGCCAATATCAGAATCTTCTCGGAAATTTCAGGGCACTACGAGGAACATCTTATTACTGTAATACCAGATACGAATAGGTACCAGGACAGAGCCGTCTGGGAGATCTCGGGAACTCTCCAAGAACCAGTAATCTGTACCAACTTTATCATTGATGATGAGTCCTCGGGAAATGTCTCAATCTCAAACCCCAGATGGTCCCTACTCAACGATTCTGCTATCGCTCAAGGAAACAATCAGATCTGTCTCTTGGGAGTAAATGGGGCGTCAATTAGTGGTCCTTCAGACTATCTAGGGAGGCACCTCGGACCTCTCTTAACAATCACGTGGGATGATGGAAACACCAGCTCCTGGAGGACTCCGATTGAGAAGACCTCCCCGCTAGTTAACTCTATGGAAGGTACACTTAAGTTACCTAAGGTATTTTCTGGCTACTCTGTAGGATTCGTTGAGTCCACCGCCCCTTTCTGTCCAACACAAACCGACTTCCCGGAAGTTGACCCTAACCTTACTTGGAATAGGACGATGGGCGACTATTCCTTCATAGAACTACCCGATGAATATACAGGAAACGGCTCATTAGTGGTTCAAGAAGGCGGATGGCTAGTAGTATGCGATGCTAATACAATGATCTCTTCCTTTTTGATATCTGACGGACCAGAACTGTGGGTATCTCCCGGAGGATTGAGAAACGGGTCTTCGTTTTCCGGCTCGAGTATCATACATATCAGCAATCTTCAGAACGAGACTCTTCCAATATTCGTCTCTGCATCGGGCCCTCCTGGAGAATTGTGGGACATCCAGGCCCCCGACTCTATATCGGCATACTCAGATGCCAATATCACACTGAGCATCACGGAGCCCGGTTATGAAGCAGTTGTCTGGGTCGTTCCCGAGGAATCGAGAATAACTGTTCACTCGGACATCAGGGAGAACTGGCAATGAGAGTGGGCGTTCTTGGAATCGGCTCAATAGGAGGAATCATCTTAGCCGGACTAGCAGATACAGATGTAGAAATCGTAGCTGTTTCACGAGGCCCTTCTGCACATATTTTGTCTTCAGAGGGTTTAGTTGTACATACTCCCGAAGGCGTCATTGAGTCCATCCCTCCGGACAGGTATACGTTAGTGGACAGCGAGGCGGGACCTTTACCCGAAGCCGTTGTAGGTAGCTGTGACGCCGCTATTATTTGTGGCAAGGCATACTCAACACCTATTCTCTCTCAAATTGCCGATGAAATTCTATCTGATGCGGGGATTGCAATCAGTATCCAAAACGGAATGGGGCATGCTCAGCAGATTTCAAACAGATTAGGTAGATCTAGGACATTAGGTGGGGCGACTACTCACGGAGCGTGGAGGGGCGCTGATGGGATACACTGGGTTGGAAGGGGGTCAATCACGCTAGGGTCCCTGGAGGGAGGGCTTCCCAATGAGGTGATGGCTTCCCTGGTAAGTGCACTAGATAATGCTGGTCTTTCACCAACATGGACTGAGGACATCTCCAAATCAATTTGGAAGAAACTCCTGATCAATATCGCAATAAATCCTATCTGTGCTATATCAGGAGTCAGGAATGGGGCCCTATTGGAGAGTGATTTGTGGGAGCAGTCACAAGAACTTCTTGAGGAGTCACTATCTGTTGCTCGAGCTTCAGGTATCGATATTTCTGACTCAGAACTTCAAGATCTACTAATCGAAGTAGTAGACTCAACCTCAGAGAACAGGTGCTCGATGTTACAGGATTTGATGGCTGGTAGGAAGACGGAGATAGAATCTCTTTGTGGATATATCATTATGATGGGGGAAGGGCTCGGAATACCGACCCCCCTTAATTCGATGCTGATGGCATTGGTCAAAGGGGTGGAAATGTCCTCCCAAAGGGATTAGACAAGATCCATGTTAAAGTGAAGCCCAACATTATTCCTCCTAGACTTCGATGCATCAACGACCAATTTGGAAACTAGGACTAGATTACGTAGTTCAATCAACTCCTGAGTTGGTTTGCAACTCTTCCAGTATCGTGTTACCTCTTTCTCAATATGCTCAACCCTTCGCTCAGCCCGCTCTAGTCTGTAATCGCTCTTCACCAAGCCCACATCCTGAGTCATTGTTGCCCTCAAGGCATCTAGGTCCGTGATAAGTGGCATATTCTCAATCAGTAGCCCCAGGTCCTCCGATCTCCATCTTGGGAGTCTTACAATGAAGTCCCCAAGGTCGCCGCTTTTCCATCTCTCAATAATATCTCTGGACGCTCTTCCCGAGTAAACAACGGCCTCTAGAAGACTGTTTGAAGCAAGCCTGTTGGCTCCATGAAGGCCCGTACGAGCGACCTCTCCTATTGCATAAAGCCCAGGCATCGGAGTTCCTTCATACTCAACTCTTCCAAGTCCGTCCACCGCAACTCCGCCTACCATATAATGCGCGGCAGGAGTGACTGGAATCGGACTCACTCCTATCTCTATCCCCTCCTCTCGCAATCTTCTGGAAATAGTGGGGAATGAGTCTTCTAGGTCGCCCTTATCCAAGTGCTCGGTAACAAGGAGTACGTGGGGATCTCCCAATCTCTTCATCTCGGAATCAATTGCTCTGGCTACTACATCCCTAGTTCCAAGACTACCCATTGATGAGTAATTAAGCATGAATGAGTGCTTAGAAGGATCAATACCAGCACCATTTGTCTTCCAGACGGAATACTCCTCAATTGTCATGAGTTCTGCTCCGTGTCCTCTCAATGCCTCAGTTATCAGAAATGGTCTGGGATTATTAGAGTGTAAGGCTGTCGGATGAAACTGAATAAATTCCATGTCCCTAATATCTGCGCCTGACCTACTTGCCATGGCAACTCCATCTCCTGTGGCAATTGAAGGATTAGTCGTTGCTTTATGCATCATACCCGCACCTCCAGTCGCTAGAACCACTACCCTCGAGGGAAGTGTCCAAACGACTCCCTCCGGAGATAAGCACCATACTCCGGATACTCCCTGCATAGGGTTACCGTGGGACCTCTGAATTAGATCTACAGCCATCCAGTTCTCTAATATCGTTAGATTTGTATCAGACTCATCAGTAGCCACTTCGGTCAAAGCACGCTCAATTTCGGCACCAGTCCTGTCTCTAGTGTGAAAAATTCTGGCTCCACTATGTCCTCCCTCGATTGCCATGTCATATTCCCCAGATGAGTCATGATCAAACTGTACCCCATGGCCAATCAAATCTCTAATTCTATCCGACGCGTCGGTGATAACACTTCGAACCACCGACTCATCGCATAGTCCAGAACCTGCATCCAGAGTATCCCTGACATGTGACTCCAAACCCTCTAGATCATTCGGGTCCAGTACTCCTGCTATCCCTCCCTGTGCCCAATTTGTAGATGACATAGAAACCTCCTTCTTGGTAACAACCGCTACTTTAAGCCCAGATCTAGCGCACTCTACCGCTAGGAATAGCCCTGCTATGCCAGAACCTAGCACTGCCACATCAACCCGCTCAAGATCCACTTCTCCCTGTTCGTCGCTCACAAGACACCCACGAGGACCCACCCTAGAATCTTCTCCATTACCGATTCTCCACGGCGCATGGGGGAATGCCTCGGAACCGTTATGCTGAACTGGAGGGAGCCTCAACATTCATAGGCGTAAAGGCGAGGAGGTCGTGACTGGTGTCGGCGAAAAATTTTCCCGATACTTAGGTGATGGGATGCATCTCAAAAGAATAGAAGTCGAGAACTTCAAATCATTTGGCGGAGAGATGGTAATTCCCTTCGATAAGGGATTTACCGCTATAACCGGTCCCAATGGGAGTGGCAAGTCCAACTCCGGCGACGCCATACAGTTCGTTTTGGGGCCCAAGTCAACCAAAGCTCTCAGGGCCTCAAACGTCTCCGAGCTAATCTTCAATGGAGGAGGCAGGGGGAAGGCTGCTAGGCACATGTCAGTAACCCTCGTTTTTGCCAATGTGGCTGAACAAGATGGCAGGAGGAGGCTGAGGATTGAGGAAGATGAGGTGTCCTTCACCAGATCTGTTAGGCTGAACAGAAAGGGAGACCCGATCTCTTCTTTTAGAATCGGAGACAAGCCGTCTAGCGCTACTGAGATGCGGAGAGTCCTCGCTGAAGCTGGACTCAGAGGGGACGGCTACAACATAGTACTCCAGGGCGACGTTACCAATTTAGCCACAATGACTCCACACAAGAGAAGAGGGGTTCTGGAAGACGTAGCCGGCGTGACAGCATATGACGATGAAATTCGACGAGCAACAACTCAGAGAAAACACGTCGAGAGCAGTATTGAGACGATAGTTCTTCTAGAAGACGATAAGAAGAAACAACTCAAACAACTTTCCAAGGAGAGAGAGCAAGCTCTCAAGTACAAGGAAATCAAGGAGGAATTCGACAATTCCCGAGTAACCCTGTATCAATCTAGATACAGGAATCGTCTTGATGAGGTTGGTCTACTTGGTAATGAGAGGACGAATTATTCGGATAAAGTCAGGTCTTTGGGATCTTCACTAGCGGATGGGAATAAGAAACTGGACTCTTTCGATACAGAGCTCGTCTCAGTCGAGTCTGCCTTGAGAAAAGCTCTCGCTGGAGACGCTCAGAGAATTATGGAGAGTATTAGACAACACGAGATCGAGATAGAAACAGGCTCTGATAGAATTGGAGATCAGAGAAAGGTAATCTCAAACTCAAATGAAGAAATTTCTACTCTAAAAAAGGAGCTAGGAAGAGCTGTGGGGGCTAAAAATGAAGCCACTGAAAAGCTCCATACTGCAAAGAAATCTCTAGAAGATGCAGAACAATCGCTAATTGACTCAGCCAAGGAAGAGGCAGAAGCCAGAAAGGCAATAGAATCTGGCGATAAGTTCGCTAGGGATCTAAACAGGGCACTAGG
>Ga0066835_10000064_pt1 | contig 19610 bp, 16 predicted proteins | sample ETNtaG_3_FD_67280 | JGI IMG/M metagenome (GOLD analysis project Ga0066835, IMG submission 67280) | Marine microbial and viral communities from oxygen minimum zone, Eastern Pacific Ocean - ETNP201302SV84 | ecosystem: Environmental > Aquatic > Marine > Unclassified ... | reverse complement strand
TCCAACAACCTGCATCTCTTGGGGGCGAGGCGTCGTAGTTAACCGACGAGTCCACAATGGCTCGTTTACGCCGCCCTCGGACTTCAGGTCACCATTATCGACGATTTGTGAAAAATAGAGTACGTCAACACCCCCCCTAGCCCATATGTCGGGGAGAGAGTGTCCATTTCAAAGAATCGGGAGTCACTCTGCTGATACGTACTTCGATGGACATCCAGTTTGAATCTCTTTTGCTTCAAGGATCCAAGCTCCCGAGTCATACACTAGCTCCCCTTTCACGGCAATTGTTTTACCCTCGTTGAAGCCATCTGGAACTGCAGTTCCAGAGAAATCTACAAACAGTCCATGTTCTATGCCCATAAGTGTGAATGTGTAGTTCTCAGAATCGATTGAACCATTGGCAATTTTACCCCTAAGATGTACTTGTCCTTCGAAGTCTTCAGGATTTTCCATTACTTCATCCACGAAGTATTGAGTCTGGGGGTCTACTGTAGCCAGCATCATAACTACTAGAACCAAAATCGAACCGCCTACGGCAAGTAGCCTGTTGGTTCTTGACAGAGCCATGAATAATGGACTGGAGTTTACTTGAAGACAGTTTCTGAGTAATCATCTGCGATGGGCGTAACCGATAGCTTCTGAAATACCGCTAAAGCCGTTTTCTGAAACCTTCTTCTTGAGTCCCCTGACAATACTGGACGTAACTCCCGGTCCGTTGAAAACCAAGGCTGAATACAACTGAATTAAACTCGCACCGGATGTTATTGCTTTCCATGCGCTATCAGGTGAGTCAATTCCACCAACCCCCACTATAGTCATATCTCCATCGCTATGCTCATAAAGATTGGAAATTACTTCTAAGGACCTCTTCTGAAGAGGCCTCCCCGAGACGCCACCATTCTGTGAAAATGCGATTCTAGATTGAGTATTGCTGGGTTCAGGCCTCGTAATTGTCGTATTTGTAGCTACAATTCCGTCTAGTCCATTCCTAGATGCTATGTCAGAAATCTCCATAATTTGATCATCAGAGCAGTCGGGTGATACCTTAAGCAGGATTGGCTTATGAGATTCGTATCTGTTCCTTATTCCAGCGCATTCACCTAGAACTTCTGTGAGCAGTCCTTCATGTTGTAAATCTCTGAGGCCGGGAGTATTTGGAGATGAAACATTCAGTACGAACATGTCGGCATGATTCCAGAGTGTGTCTAGTGTAGAAGCGTAATCTAATGGAGCCTGCTCATTATTGACTTTCTTTGACCTACCAATATTAGCAACTACTGGTACATTCGGCCAATTACCAGAAGCATATCTTGTTACCAATGAATCCCTGACTGAAGAAGCGCCAGGGTTATTGAATCCCATGCTGTTTACTAATGCCATCTCAGAATTGGCTCTAAACATTCGAGGTTTGGGATTTCCATCTTGGGGGAATCTCGTCACTCCACCATATTCTATCCAAGAAAAACCTAGGGCTGGCCATGCGCTAAGTGCCTTGGCACCCTTATCCATGCCAGCGGCTAGGCCTAATGGATGATGGAATAATCTACCCAGGACGTGCACTGGGAGTTCTGGAGACTGATACATTCCACTAAGTAATGACTTGCCATATAGTGACCTGTCAAATTTAGATAGTGTAGAGAGAGCCAAATCGTGGGATCTCTCCGAGTCTAATCTTGAGATAATCGGCCTTGCAAATATCTTCCAGCCTAGTCCCACGTACCTCCGAATGTGAAGTACCATTCAATAGTTACGTGTACCTCGCATGCATATGGCCAGTTATGCCGACTCTTTACGAGAGGCCGCAAGGAGATTGCTAAGGTCAGAAGGTGGAATACTGTATCTGAATAGAAATATCTCAGATGCTGCGATAGAATTAATGTTAAAAATTTCCGACAAGGTTCCATCTAAGATATCCTTTCCAAAATTAGCGTATATAGAATCACACGAAATCCTACTCGAATGCCTTGGGAATAATTTCTACATAGGTGAAGAGGAGAAATCAGAAGAATACTGCTGGGTCAAATCTCACAGATCTAACACTGGTGACTCTTGGGGTGATTTTAGAACGATGGTACTTGAATTAGCTATGGCTGGCTATCCTGGATGCATAGGTTGTGGAGGTCCTGGTTCTGAAGAAATATGGGATGAATCAAGATCAAGAATTTACTAACATCTCGCGTGTGTGCGCGTGCGCGCGCGTTGTAATGCTCGGACCTTACTCATGTTTATACGGGGAATATTCTGGGAGTCAAATAATCAAAGTCAACGATGGTGTAAACATGAAGCTGATGATTCTGGAGTCTGGTGCTAAGGGTAAGACTGTCAAGAAGTACTTGGGCAAAGGATGGATAGTAGAAGCTTGTTTTGGGCATGTACAGGATCTTCCTCGCAGTGGAAATCAAGGCAACAAAGCCATGTGGGCTTCTGAGAAAGGGAGACTACCTGACCCGCCGTGGGAATGGACTGAAAGGTCAGAAAGAGTGGTTAATACATTACTAACTAAGGCCAGAAATAAAGATGTAACCGAAGTGTACATAGCAACCGATCCAGATAGAGAAGGTGAGTTTATTGCATGGAGACTGATGCATATTTTTTCGGAGTTCCCGTTTGTTACTCGTGTCACGTTCAATGAAATCACAAAGGAAGCTGTTGAGAAAGCACTTGAAAATCACAGGGATATAGACGAAGGTCTTGTAGACGCTGCAAAGGTCAGAAGATTCATGGATAGGCTAGTGGGTTTCAGATGCTCAAAATTTGCAAAAAGCTGGAATTTGAGGTCGATGGGCAGGGTTCAAACACCCACCTTAGGTTATATTGTTGACAGAGAGAACGAAAGAAATGAGCATGTCCCGATTCCATATCATACAGTTCATACAATTAGTGATGGTTACACGTTCAAATTTAGGTTTCATGAAAGTAATGAAGACCAAGCATGGAGAGATGATAATGGTAAGTTTTTCTCTGATAGAACGTTCGATCACGTACTTGCCGAAGATGCGTTCAAGGCACTAGGAAATTCCGGAAGTTTTGAACTAGTTTCAATTAAGAATGGAAAGACAAAACGTAAACCCTCCCCCCCGTTCACTACAGATACCTTGCTTCAATCTTCCAGTAGCTCATTGGGTTGGTCCATGTCAAAAACTAGTAAAATTGCTTCTGACCTCTACAATAAGGGCTATATCACTTACATCAGAACTGACTCTACCAGAACAAGCTCTGGCGCGAGGGACGTTGCTAGGGAGATTATTGTGGAAAAATATGGTGAAGATTATCTGGGTCCGGGGGCTCTTGGTTCCGACGCCAAGAAGAACAACAGTAATGTCCAAGACGCTCACGAAGCTATCAGGCCGACAGATCCAAAATTAGTAGAGCCCACAGATGTAGACAATGATTCTACCAAATTATATCGGCTGATAAGAGGTCGATTTTTATCTAGCCAGATGTCAGATTCGGTCAGGGAAAGAAGAGACTTAAGTGCATCTGTAAAAAACTCTGGACTTGTCCTATCAGGTACTGCGTCGTGGAGAGTACATCCAGGGTGGGAGATAGCCTCCTCAGAGTTCCTTCCGGTTCCGCGGACTCATGTGCCAACATTCGAGCTCTCAGTGGGTTCAGTATGGAAAATTGATGAAATAGATGAGAACCCAAAAATGACTACTGATGAAACTAAACCGCCTAGAAGGTATACTGAAAGCTCAATAGTCAAGAAAATGAAAAATGCAGGTATTGGACGCCCGTCAACATATGTGTCAACTGTCCTAAAACTATCTGATAGGAAATACATAACAAATGACAATGGCTCCCTATCACCTACTGAAAACGGGATGCTATTGTGGACCGAGGTTGCTCCGATTTATAACGACCAAGACAGTGAAATAGAGTTATTTTCATCTGAGTTCACTGCAGATATGGAGAAACAACTAGATTCTGTAGAAGAGGGAATAGTCACAGGTTCGGACATGTGGTTAAGATTCTCAACCTCATTCAAAGATGCTCATGAAAAGGCTATAGAGATCAAGAGTAGAAAACCTACTCCTAGACAGAAATATTCCATAGAAAATCAAATATCCAGTTTGGAGGAAAGTGAGAAAGATATCATTTTGAATGGGCGATTAATCTCAGAAATATCAGGAAAGGAGGCCAGTGAAATAATCGAAAAGCTCAAGGAAATGGCCAAAGAGGGAAAAATAGTTACCAAACCCAGTGAGAAGCAATTAAGTTACCTAATCTCATTAATCGAAAAATCAAACATGTCTCACGAAGAGGCCCTGTCCTTGGTTGGGGTGAAGGATTTATCTGAACTGACAGGGGGAAGAGATGGCTCCGCTAGCGATTTGATAGGACTAATGAAGGAAAATAACAACTCATTGCCTGCCTCCGAAGCACAAATAAAACTCATTATAGATATGTCAGAAAAATTAGGCATACAAACAGCCGATGTACTAGCAATGGCAGACCTAGCAGAAATAAGTGAAGTGAGCAAATCAGATGCTAGTAAAATAATTACGAATCTAAAATCGCTAAGGAAGAAGAGTAGAAAAAAGTAGAGTGCGTGGAGTGGAATTGATGGGAAGACCTTCTGAGGAATTCTATGACGCCGTTATCATCGGTGCTGGTCCAATAGGGGGATACCTCGGATGGAATCTCAGAAGATTGGGTCATTCAGTACTTATCATCGAAGAACATTCAGAAATTGGTAGGCCATTTCAGTGTGCTGGTCTAGTAAACCCGAGTGCAATGGCAAGGGTCCCATTGGAGAAAGCTGTACTTTCTCCAATATGGGGTGCTAGAATAAACAGTCCAAAAGGAATTACAGTTGATATTGGCTCACCTGAAAGAATTAGAACATGGTCTGTTTGTAGAAAGAAGTTTGATGAAGGAGTAGTAACATTAGCCGTCGAAAGTGGGGCAGAATTGTTGTTGAATTCAAGACCTACAAATATTTCAATTTATGATGGGTTTGCAGAAGTTACAATAAAATCCTTGAATACAGAAATAAAAATCAAATGTGCATTGATCTGTGGATGCGATGGAGCCCATTCTTGGGTTCGAAGGAATATGAGAATGGGAAGACCAAAAGAAATGATGATTGGTTATCAAGTAGAAGTTACGGGATACCCAAACGAACCAGGTAAGCTAGACATGTTTACAGGATCGCAAATTTCTCCGGGATTCTTTTCTTGGGCGATTCCATCTGGTGAAACTACTAGAATTGGTATGTGGAGTAAGGCAGAATTGCTTACCGACAAATCTTGTGAAATGTTGATTAGCAATCTGATGAACGAGTCAATGTGGAAAAGTAGGTTTGAGAATTGTACTATAATTGGGAGGTTTGGTGGACCTGTTCCTAGTGGACTAATTAAGTATCCACTCAAGGAAAGGGTGGCCCTCTTTGGGGATGCCTCAGGAGCGTGCAAACCAACTACAGGTGGAGGCATTAGCACCGGATTTGATCAAGTAGATATCCTCGCTCCAAAATTATCAGAGTGCATAATCAATGGGGATTTGTCAGAGGAAAGAATGCAAAAAATTGGAAAGTCACTCGACCCAATGAGGAAGAAGCTAGAAAGAATCAGGGCATTAAGAAATGCATTTTTGACAAAGGCGACTGATGATGAGTTAGATGGAGTTTTCGAAATCTGGGCAAGACCTGATGTAACGGAAATAATTAATCAATCTGGCGAAATAGATAATCCCATCCCACTTGGTTTGAGATTACTAAAGGAAGTTCCTGAATTCAGATCATTGGCTTCTAAAGCCGCATCAGCAGTAATATGGGGATAGTATGCATAGATCGGTGCAGAGAGTAAGATATCCGCCTTTTGATCATGAGAATATTGATCCATTAGAGATTCCATTAGTTGAGGTATTGCTAGAATCAGAAACTCCCCCTCCTCCGAATCTTAGAATAGGCAATGACAGCTCTTGGATAATTGAATGGAGGGAGGAGTTAGAGGGCGATACCGGACTGCCTAAAATCAATACAGAAGTGACTACAGAAACCTTGCCATTTCTCATGAGGACGAGAGATGGCTGGTATATTGAGCCTGATCCATTACATGCTATAGCAAGGAAAATGATTTTTCCTGGAGTGTTGGTACTCGTCTTAGCACTAATGCTACACGCTCTAGAGCCTGCTTTGATTAGTTTAGCAGTAATTCCAGATTTTATATTCACTCCAGTAAATATTGGTCCCCTTGATTATCCATTGATGATTTTAATTGCCTTCCCAGTGTTTGTCACACCTATATTACTAAGGGTAGTGGCAAATATTATGGATATTAGAAGGCAGAATGAATATATTGCAAAACCATTATCTTCTCCTGAAGTTGAGATATCCAATTGCTCTGTTAATGAGGTCGAAATTAGTAAAATATCATTCCCTGAAGGCATTAAAGCTACTAGGGCTAGAGTTCAGGTAGGAGTTGCTATACCAGAACGAGGTGTTTTGTTGGATGCAATTGGCAGGAGTAAATACGGACAGCCAGCACCTGGTATGTCAACAGAACTACCGGAAAGGAGGATTTCAACTGCTGATGAACATGGAACTGGAGTGGGTGAATCCGTTCCCATGCCGGTAAGCAGAGGGAGATTACTTCTCTTAGAGCCTATGAGAGTGCAAGATTTTGGACCATGGACAAACGTGATTGGAGAGAGTGTTATACTTCTGGGACCCAGTGACCCATGGCCTGGGAATATATATTCTGCATTGATTGCAATTCACTGGGAGATCGTTATTGAGGCTTTGAAGGATGACGGTACAAGGATGAAGTGGGTAAGGCCAATAAAATTAGAGGCCTCAAATACTGGGGTAACTATAGAAAAATTACCGGTTAGAAGTGGCCGTGTAGAGTCATGATCACTGTTTTGGAGTGACTGCAAAAAGATCTGTATTGGTGATAATTTCTGTCTCAATTAAGACATAATCAGAATCTCTCTTTCTGGGTGAAAATCCTGACCTAAGAATAATTTTTTGAAGCTCTATCTCAGAAGCCATAGTTTTGCTTGTGCCGGAAGCGGAGACTACATTCTCCTCCATCATAGTAGAGCCTGCATCGTCAGCTCCTCCTGTTAGGGCTAGCTGTGCTATATCGAGCCCCATAGTAGGCCATGACGCTTGAATATGAATAATATTGTCAAAGAATATTCTGGATACTGCAACGTGTCTCAAATATTCAGTGGAAGAAGCACCCAAACGTGTTCTATTATTACCTCTGTTTCTAGCTCCAAAAACATTGTTTTCCAATTGAACAGGCCAGGAGATGAACGAAGTGAATCCGATATTACCAGAAGAAATTGCATTATCTTGCGCTGACCTGATTCTATCCATATGTAGAATCCTATCTGCTCTACTTTCACCGAATCCAATGACATTTGTAGCAGATGTAGTTAGGCCTATTTCCTGTGCTTCGCGCATGACTCTTATCCAATTATCCGCGGAGCCTTTCTTAGGAGAAATATCCATCCTTACTGAGTCTACGAGCATTTCGGCGCCGCCTCCGGGCAGGCCATGCATTCCAGCATTTTTCAGTTTCAAAAGTACTTCATAGGTGGATAAATCACATACCTCGGCAATTCCCTCTATTTCGATTGGTGAGAAGCAGTCCAAATCTATAGTGGGATGAGAGGTACGCAATTTAGAAATCAAATCAGTGTACCAATCTAATTTAAGTTCGGGATTAACGCCCCCTTGCATTAAAATCCTAGACCCGCCTATTTGTTCTAATTCAGTGACTCTAGTGCTAATCTGTTCGAAGTTCTGTGTGTATGCCTCTTCGTGGTCAGGAGGCCTATAAAACGAACAGAATTGACAGTTTATTGTGCATGCATTGGTGTAATTGATATTTCTATCCACAAGATACGTCACTTCATTACCTGGCACTATTCTTTTCCTCGCGATAGAGGCTACATGCATTAGATCGTTGAGATTGGCATTTTCATAAATTTCAATGGCCTCGTCTACAGTAATCCTCGGAGGATTATCTTGCAGTTGAGACTTTAGAATATCAAAATGACTCATCTACAAAGCACTCCCGACGATTGATTCTATTTCATCGATTGTCTTGGGGCACATTTCGGTAATCACTACAGGCCCATCTTCAGTGATTAATACATCATCTTCAATTCTTACACCGATGCCTGAGTATTTTTGGGGTACTGAAATGTCATCCCTCCATGCGGCGAAGTATAATCCTGGTTCAATTGTGACCACCATGCCGGGGGCTAGTTCTGGACCAGGTTTGTCACCTTGCCTCCCCCCGCCGACATCATGCACATCTAGCCCTAACATATGTCCAGTACCATGCATGAAAAATTTTCGATATTCACCATCAAAGTTCTTTCCTATTGCCTCTTCGTATGAACAATTAAGGATTCCTAAATCTATCAATCCCCTCGCCAACACCTCAGAAGCTGCTTTGTGCATATTAATCCACGGTGAGCCAGCTTGACAGGCCTCTATTGCTGAAAGTTCGGCCTCTAGGACTAATTCATATATATCTCTTTGAGGTTGAGTAAACTTCCCAGAAACTGGCCATGTCCTGGTTATGTCAGATGCATAGCCATTTACTTCACACCCAGCATCGACCAATACCAGCTCGTCTTCCCCAATAGTTTCTAGGTTTGTGCTATAGTGAAGAATCGTTGAATTATCTCCCCCGCCTACAATAGGATTGTAGCTACTTGTACTCCTACACATTGTAAAATGACCCTCTATTGAGGCCTGAATCTCCCATTCACCGATGCCTGGTCTGGAGATGGCCATAGCCTTAACATGTGCATCAGAGGAAATCGAGGAAGCTGTCTTCATAAGTTCTATCTCGGATTCTGATTTTATGGATCTCATCTCGTCCAAATGAACACGTGGGTCTAGTATTTCTTTATGCCAGTATTTTTGTATAATGTTATCGATTTCAGAATCTATACCGATAATCGAGTAAAGATTTGAATATTTAGGCAATATAGCCTTAATGGAATTCTCAAAGTCTAAAATAGAATTTGACGAGTCTACGGGCCAGTTGCTTAGTGCTCCTTCGGGTCCAACAATTCTACCCTCCCAAATCTCCCTCTCAGTGTCTCTTGGCTTAACGTACAGTGTAGTTTCCCGTAAGCCATCAGAGTTGCTAATAGATAATACTGAGCTTGGTTCTAACCAATTGGTTAGGTATATCATGTATGAATTTGCCCTGTAAGGATACTTGGTATCATTTGACCTTACTGAGGCTAGGTTATTTGGTATGACTACTAGAGAATTAGGTAGAATTTTGGAGATTAGATAGTCCTGACGTTGGATGTACTCTGACTTGCTTACTACAGTATCATGCATGATTGTCACCTGATATATTCCTACTTAGTGATGAGGGTAAATTGTATTCTTTCTAGTCGTTCCACTTTGGTATTTGCATATCATCAGTCCTTCTAGAATAGAATACTGAAGATACGAAGAATAGTATCGAAATTAGTAATACGATTATGGTGATTGGGAAATCATTCCCTTGATCTGAGCGTGAAAGTTCGACAGTTATAGTGGAAAAATCGTCATCGTCATCAATAACTTCAAGAGTCAGCAAAAGGGTATTATTAGTATCGTCTTCTGGCCATAGTAGTGTTCTCTCACAGCCTTCGTAAATAGTCCTGAAATTAATCTTCCAAACGCACCTAAGGCCATCTAAATCATTAGCTGTGTCAATAGAGTCGGATGCATCTAGTGTCCATTCATTCAGGTCTGGAAGTTTGAATTTATCTCCATCGGTGAGAGACTGATCAGAAATAATTAATTTAGCAACTGGAGGAAGATTTTCCACAGAAAAAGATATACTTGTATAGTCTGTATTTCCTTGTTCGTCGGAAACTAGAAGAGATAGCTCAAAATTACCAGAAATATCATCCTGAAATGTGAAATAACTAATTTCAGTGCCTTCTTTAATCTCCATCAGAATACTTCCTGAATTTTCCAAGCTGACTAGGGTCCAGACATAGCTCAAACCTTCCTTTCCCCAGTACTGATCATATGATGATCCAGCATCAAAAATTAGATTACCTTCTCCTTCCGTAGAGGATGTGTCCCCCTCAATAATTGCTACAGGATCAGAATTATCAATCTTTGAGACAAAACATTGAGATTGTATTACTGCAGAGCTTTGATGTGAAGATGTGAAAAGCCATAACGAGAACCAACCATCTTCTAGCATTGATGAGTCTACAGTCTCTGTAAATTCACCGAATAATGAGAAATTGTGGATATATTCTGGACTATTTCCTTGAATGTCGTCTAAGGATGATATTTCATGATTGTCTGAGCAAGCGTTCGCAAGATTGTCGGAACTAATCACCATAATTAAGAGATTTAGTGGAAGATTATTTTGAGAGAATGCCTGGCCTGATATATCTATATAATCGCTGAAAGTAACATAACCCTCATTCAGGATTGTCCAATCATCTATAACCACTGCAGGCATATTAGTAATACCGGTAAAGAATACGGTGGAAATTGATGATGAGAGATGATTAGCCGTTGATGTCACAGTGATAAAACAAGTACAATTAGTAAAAGATGATGAATCGATGGTGAATTCCCATATCCATCTTGATAGTCCATCATCTTGATTTGACGATGATGGAGATATTTCCAAGGAAACAGGATCCGTTACATTCGTCGGAATACCATCACTAGAAAGTCTTGTGATTTGCCAATATGTAGAATCTGGTAAAGTTGAAGAGACTGTGAAACCAGAAATAATTTCATTACCATCTAATGTGTTTCCTAAATCTTGATCAAAGCCTAATAGTGGCGGGTCTGATATATCCATGGTATCAGAGTAAAATTGTTGATTCTCATCATCAATCAACGAATCTGAAGAGTGGAATGAGAGCATGATAAGGAGTGAGAACAGCATTGCATGTATGTTGCTCATGACTTTCGCTAACGGGGAAGTGATTTGAACTTCTTGCAATATTGATTATCGATCTGAAATTCTTAATTTCCAGGAAAGATCTTCTAGCCAAAGCCGTAAAGTTGAACTGTCAACGAATTCATGACTGGCTTCGGCAGAAAGAATACATTCGCAAGCTGCAGCCGACAGCGCTGCCGCATCTATGACATCTAAACCATTCCCCAGCGCGGCAGCAAGAGCAGTGGCGGCAGCATCGTTAAGTCCGATTTGTTGTTTGGGCGCGTCTGCTCTGCAGGGAAAGAATACTCTGCTTCCATTATCAGAATGGAGTGTTACGCCATTGACTCCTCCTAGAACTAACAATGCCCCCCAATCGTAGGTATCGATAAGGTGGCTGGCCGCTTTATCCAAAGATGATGTCATTAGCCTTTTATTTTGAAGCTCGAGTCCTCTGATGCCAAAAATTACTATATCGGCACCCTTGCTTCTGGACAAACCGGTTAGCTTTGGGTCGACAATGGAGGGAATTCCAAGACTCTTAGCTGCTGAGATTAATGCTTCTGAGCCCTCCTCTGTAATGACGCCTTTGTTATAATCAGAAATCACCAAGGCTTGGCTTTCTGATAATGATTCCAAGGATGCCTTGGTCAGAGACTCGCTGATATTAGGATCTAGCTCATCAAGAGGTCCACGGTCGGCTTGGAGTAATATTTGTTCTTGGTCTAGAAGATTCTCCCTACTGCCATAGAACCTTATTTTTGTTAATGTATTTCTTCCTCCGACTTCGATTATTCCAGAAGTATCTATTCCATCTTTCCTAAGAGTATTGATTATGCACTTTCCTTCATTATCATCCCCAACGGAGCTATGCAGATCGACGGACAGTCCTAATGAGCTAAGCCCCCTAGCAATATGGGCGGCTGCTCCCGGTGATTCTTCGGAGTATATCACCCTAAGAGCGGGCACAGGAGCAGTAGAGTTGAGATTATTCGCATATCCATGATGGTATCTATCCAGCATAACGTCACCAATCAATGTAACTCTAGTTCCTTCAACTTCCTCTAAAAGTGTGATGAGAGTTTGTAGTGATTCGGCTTCATTGTACACTGCCATAGTGCCTGGAGAGGGAGGTAGGAAATGATATTTCTGGACCGAGGGAATGAAATTGAGAACCCTTTGGGAAGAGCGTGGAGCGTGATAACGGACTTTGGCATTTTAAAGAGAAGTCTGCTGACAGATTATGGCACAAGTCTGCAATTGGTAAGCCTGCTGAAGGTGGGGGCATACACATGAATACTGTTGAGCTTCTATTTTGTGTGAACCACAGAAACATAGTTTTCCCCACAGGAAGCTTGATTGTAGATGAATTGGAAGAAAACCCAAATTTTCTCGTCCAATATGTCGCTATGGAAGCTGTAAGGATTCCGGGAAATAAAGTAGTTCTGAACATAGATCAGTGGAGTTCAGACTATGATTTTGAACAAAATAGTTGGGCTATGAGATGGCCTTCAAACCTGCATCCAAGAGAAAGCGATCCTGTTTCAGAGTTACAAATATTCAATTCAAATGATGCAATAGTCCCTGAGGAATTATACTCATGGTGTGGAGGAGTAGAACAAAAGGGATTAATTCCAGAAATTATAGTGGTTGATGAGGAAGGTTCCGCTGTAACATATCGGATATCAATAGAAGATCCTCGAGGAGAGTTAGGAAAGTACTCTGGAATTGATATTGATACGGGCTCGTTGTATGAGATATCTGGTGGAGGATACTTCATACCTAGATTGGACAGTGAAGTAAGTAGAGTTTCTGAAAGATTACTTGGTGGAGGAATTACCGATTCCGCATTTAGGTCATTGATAAAGGGGGATGAAGATACACGTGCGGTAGTCCTACTGGATTTGTTGAACAGAGGACTAAATCCAAAATCGGGATTTAAGTATGGGACAAAATGGAGGTGTTATGAGGGCGATGTTGGCAAATCTCATGCCCCCTGGTTAGTCGCGGATCCTGAGAATATTCCAAGTGACTGGAACGAAGCCTGCCTTGCTTCTAGGTTAGCATCTGGGGTGAATAAAACATGGTTAATGCCTATTTTCGTACGAGGGGATATTACCTACATGTCTATTTCTAGGCCCCCAACTGATTCAAGGTGGAGCACTCCACGTTAGTCGTCTGCATCTCTTCCCATAACAATACTAAACGCCAGGAGTATGGATATAGTCAATAGTCCATTGGAGGGCTGAGAAATCCACCCTAATATCCCATCACCCGTTAAGGAAGACTCGGCTATTAGTGCGATTTTAATCCTCTGCTCTACGGAGTAATCGTCCTGGAATACAATCTCTCCCCTTGCGTACATTCCGGGAGTCAATAGTCCGTCAGGTTGGATAGCGAGTACTAGATTATCCCCAGATAGCATCTCTCCTTGAGTGTCTGAAGTAGCAATCCTACTAACGGCCCCTTCTATGGCTATATTGTAGTTCCTTGATCCAGTGCCAATCATGGAAATTGGGATGGAAATAGTTGATGGTCGGTCCCACTTTATGACGTGCTCGACCTCTTGATAGGGAATTCTATGTCCGATGGATTGCCAGTCTATTCTGAGGTTTTCTGGGGTTTTTCCCTTACAACCAATATTGCCATTGAGAATACCCATCTCTTGGTTCGTATCTGAAAAACGAAGAATAGGTATAGTGGTTATCCCGGCAGAAATCTCTATTTCAATTGGTTCGGGAATTGTTAAATCGTTACTGGTATTGATTACCAGGGTACAAGGTAATTGTGTATTTACTGACGCGTAGGCACTCTCCCCTTCGATTAGTTGTATCGGCGACCTAGGAGTAAGAATCCTGTCGGTGAATTCATTATTGGGAATTATTTCCAATGAAGCGTTTGCCTGTCCAATATTAGTAATTGAAACATGCCATGGAACTAACCTGCCTCTGTTATCTCTGATTAGGTGACCTTCAGATCCGAAGGAATCACCAGTTTGGAAAGGATCTCCACTACTCCCGCTGTCACGATTTCTCAGTAGCGCTTGATCTCCGTCTGCCTCAATAATCATTACCCAAGGGTTTTTTGGGTCTTTGTTGACTGTATTTTCATTTACATTCCCATTATTTCTATCTAGATATTCCACAATCAATCCTGATCCGGGAAGGGCAGAGTCGAAGCCATTATCCGCTCTGTAAGTAATTAGTACGGACTCACCTGGTGCGGTATCTATGGAAACTACTCTAGTGTTATTTTGTGTAGAGCTCATTGGGTACAATGTGATATTTTGGCTTAATTCATGGTCAATAGATTCGATCCCGAGTCCATTTATTGTTACAAGGGTTGCACCACCTGGCATCGCAGGTATCATAGCATTCCCATTCCAATTTCCACTCGCCATTATATCCCAGTCCCCCAATCCGTTCCAAGTTCTAGAGGGCAGGTCAGAATTAACATCATACAGGTCATATGCACCCATCTGATGGATCATTTCATGAACAAGGGTACCCAAACCCGATTCCAGAGATGAAATAGTATAATGCTTAATTTCCCAGTTGCCTATTTCAATTGGTTTTGCGAGTGTAGAGAAATGACTCCAAATTGATTCCGAAGGTCCTCCCGATTCCTGAGCGTTTCCTGAATGTAGTACAAGGAGCCTGTCTAGGATGCCATCACCGTTTAAGTCCCAATCTGATAAATCCAGACCAGTAAGTAGATTTTTAGCGGCGTTCTCTACTAATCTATCAACTCCCATTCCATTATTTCCCACGTCTCTCTCATTCTGTGAGTCTGCGCCCCAATATGATTCTTCAAACTCTGAGACCCAAACATCATCTGACACGGTAACTTGCAGTGTCGAGGCTCCTCCTGAAAGTTGCTGGACATATTCCTCTGCTGAACCATTGCCCTGCAACAGAGAAGACGTTATGGACTCAGAATGTTGCAAATTAGGGAATGAAACCCTGAGGACCAACCACCTCTCATCTATCTGTAAACCGACAAGATCTGAAGACTCATCAGATTCTTCGAAATCATAATGAGAATCTACTAAATCTGGATTCATATTGACGAAGATGCCCCCCATGAGGATTAGGATGGCAAGAACAACCCTGAGGATTTTCACATGTATCGGTACTATACGTGAGCTTTCAATGCAGTGTTATTATGGATGGATTATTCACCGTTACCGCCCAAAGGTACTGTCTTAGAGGCGAGGTCGGACAAAACGATAACCGAGGTAGAGATAAGTATTCTCAAACCTTCAAAAATGGAGGGCAGGGTCAGAATTAGAAGGCCTAGACAAATTATGATCAGTCTTGGTCTAGCCCAGTTGTAAATCCCAATTTCTTCGTTTGTGAATCTGATTATTGTTAAGGAATTGAACAAAACTACCCATACAATTGCCACCCATGTAATTCCAATTGCAAGTTTTGTTATCTCTGCCACATCATATCTGGGTGTTATGTTATTTATTTCTGACAGAGAAGAAGCTGTATTCGCCATCTCGGGAACAAACCAGAACCATATGATAAAAATCAATAGTGGAAGGACGAATGAATTTATCAGAAGGACTCTCCCTAGCCACTTGGATTCATGAGGATAAAGTCCGGGTTTTGCAAATCTGAATACCATGAATGATAAAATCGGAATTACAGTAATCATGGACATCAATATCGAAAATGACCATTTTATCTCTACCCATTCGAATGGTGAATAAATGACCAGGCCCTTTGAATCATCATTGAAGCTAAATGAGTGAGTCCATTCTGTCAGTATGGCTGTTGAAGCGAGAGACCAGAGTATGGAGAATATGGTAACTAGGATAACTGTTGACCTGATTATGGAGTACAGATCTTGGAAATGATTTGAAAGGGGCTTGGGTGGTGAAAGGGAAGCATTCTCTGACATCTACAGACGATCCTTGACATCAGGGGAGACCCTGGCTGCTAAAATAGTTCGATAAACCCCATAGGCGAAAAGAGCGCTGGCTAGGAATGCACAGCCCGTCAGGAAGGCAGTTAAGTCGGTTACCTTGGTACCCTCTTCTACCACAGCAGGAGGTGGGAAGTAGACCGGAGTCTCGGAAGAAGCCCATCTGATGGCAATCAAAAAGGATACTATACTCATGAGGGCTCTCCTGAGAGCTTGCGGGTATGCCAATTCCGTAGCTAAAAATTCAGGACCATCATCATATTTTCTTTCAAGAATCTCCCTCTGTACTAATGCCCCTACCAGCAGAGCAGTAAGACTAGTCCAGAAGAATAGGTTTCCCTGTGTGAAAACCCTGTTTGACAAAGCCTCTTGTCTTTCAGCTTCCCTTTGGGCATCTGATTCTTCTATCAAGAACAGAGTATCATAGTCGCCCACAGAGACTGTCCTAGTCTCCAAAGTTGCCCCCGAATCACCAGATTGGATTGTGTCGGGTGAATTTATTGTAAAGGAAAGGACATTCCACCAATCTTCATCACCCGGTGCTCCGTCTCCATTCACAGAATTTCCCGCCAACCAGAAATGTACATGTCCTGTGTCATTTGAGGGAGCAGTCCAGGTAATTTGCCATATGCCATCAGTGTCAGTTTCTGAATGAGAGATATCCGATGGGGCCCCTTCGGCTTGTCTAATATCCTCATCTTCCGGCCAAGAGAACTCACCAATACCATCCGATGTCATCAGAAATCCACCCTCAGTGTTGCCATCGCCGCCTGAAAGTGTGAGGGAGTCTGCTACCTTTATTGTCATGTCATAGGACTGATTTATCTCATACATGACCGGGACTCCAGTAACCATAATTACGGCCCTTGCAGATGCCGCACCGTTGTTGTGACAGGAGCACCCATATTTCACTGTAGGATCTCCATCGGAGTTTTCATAGCCCGGTCCCGAACTCATGCCCATAGCAGGAATCGACATAATAGAAAGGACCAGTAGTATAGCAAAGGCCCTCTTGACACCACCGGCCATGCACACGCCCATGTGGCTATACGGAGCGTGCGACAAATAACCGTTGCTCGGAGTCATATTCTTGTCCACCAATTATAATTCTTTAACGGCAGTATTCAGTTGGTTCATCATTTTCTTTCCATCACCAAATAGCATCATGGTTTTATCCATGTAAAACAAATCATTGTCCACGCCTGCGTAACCTACTGAAAGGCTTCTCTTGATGATTACAACAACTGATGATTTATCGACATCCAATATTGGCATTCCCGCCAATGGGCCCTCTCCGGATCTAGAAGCAGGGTTGGTAGTATCATTAGCACCTATTACAATGGCTACATCACAATCAGGGAATTCTGAATTTATTTCATCCATCTCAATTAACTTTTCATAAGGAACGTTTGCCTCTGCTAAAAGGACGTTCATATGTCCCGGCATCCTTCCCGCTACTGGATGGATAGCGTATAGTACCTCACAGTCCATTGATTCCATTAAATCTGCAAATTCCTTAACTGCGTGCTGACTCTGACTGACTGCCATACCGTAGCCCGGTACAACAATGACTTTCTGAGCCCCGTCAAGTACCATTGCTACTTCTTCTGGATCACTACCAACCTTTGACCTTGTCAGCTGATCTTTTTCTCCAGAGCCGCCAAATGCTTTGAAGAGCACGTCATAAAGCTCTCTATTCATGGCCTTGCACATTATAAAGGTCAAAATAAGTCCAGCAGCCCCGACCATAGAACCTGCGATGATTAGTACGTTGTTACCAATTACAAAACCAGTAAATGCAGCTGCGATACCTGATAATGAGTTTAGTAAGCTCACAACCACAGGCATATCAGCACCGCCAATAGGTAACACGAACAGAATTCCCAGAAGGGTAGATGTTGCTACCAACGAATATATCCAAGTCTTATCCTCTGGCTCCTGTATGGTCATACCAATCAGTGCTATGGATGATAGTAGTAAGATCACTTTGACATAATTTAGCCAAGGGGGCCCCCATGTTGGAAATGAAACCCATTTACTTCTTCCTCTGTCATCCTTCTTACTGAAGGGAATGTAGAATCCACCCTTTAACTTCATCATGGCAACTAGGCTACCGGAGAGTGTGATCCACCCAACTAGGGCCGAAAGTCCAATCGCGATCCAGATTGCGTATAGCTCGACGCCTGGTTCTGGGACTCCATCAGATATCCTCTTCAGGACTTCGGATAATCCAACAAGTGCTGAGGCGGCACCTCCGAACCCATTGAACAAGGCAACTAGTTCGGGCATCCCGGTCATCTCAACACGGGTTGCCATCAGGTAGCCTATCAGGGAGCCAATAGCGAGACCACCCACAATGAGTTCCCAACCGATAATTCCCTCAGATTGAAGTTTCATGAGTGTAACGAGTACAGCTAGTAGCATCCCTTGAGCACCAAGTCTATTGCCGGAAGGGGCGGTTCTAGGACTAGAAAGCCTCTTTATCCCCACAATGAACATGGATGCTGACAGTAAGTAACCGATGTCCCAAATTACAGGATCAACCATTATTTACCACCTCTTCTCTTTTTGCCGGCGATCATCTCCAGCATCCTATTTGTAACCATGAATCCACCGACAACATTTATTGTTGCCATTACTAATGCTAGGAAAGCCAAAATCGCGGCCAGAGACGTATCCATTCCACTGAAACTCTCATTGGAAAGTATTAGCGCACCTACGATAGTAATTCCGGAGATTGCATTAGCCCCAGACATAAGAGGGGTATGTAAAGTAGGGGGAACCTTACTAATTAGCTCGAATCCAAGAAATATGGCAAGTACGAATACAGTAATACTTCCAATCAGTGCAGTTAATGTTAGAGACATTACAAAATTCCCCCTAGTCTAGTTTGATTTTTATGCAACTCCCCTGAACTGCAAATTAAGACTCCCCCCATGCCATCTACGAAGAAGTCTGAATCTTCTGATGGACCAAATAAGATATCATCGTCAGAGTCAAAAATTAGTTCATCATCCCCAGATATTGATAAAACGAAATTAGTGATATTGTTGGAGTAGAGCATACTAGCCGATGATGGAATCGTCCCTGCTAGATTCTTGATTCCAATAATTTTCACTCCGTGTTTGACAACTGTTTCACCCGGAGTAGTCAGCTCACAATTTCCGCCGACGTCAGCATTCATATCTACTATTACTGACCCTCTTTTGAAAGAACGCACGGCGGATTCAGGAATCGTGATGGGTGCGGGTCTGCCGAAAATTCTAGCTGTCGTAACTATGACATCGGCATCACTGGCTACTTCACATACTGTATCGTTTACTTTCTGGATAAATTCTGGAGTAAGGGGCTTGGCGTATCCAGACTCGTCTTCAAAATCATCCATGCCCTCGACCTCGATGAATCTGCCCCCTACGGATTCAATCTGTTCAGCCGCGGATTTTCTGACGTCAGATGCATAAACTATCGCTCCAATTCGCTTGGCGGTTGCTATGGCCTGGAGTCCTGCAACTCCGCTACCCATTATCACAAATTTTGCTGGCTTTACAGTTCCCGCACTTGTAGTCATCATGGGAATTGCCTTAGGGACCTCCGATGCACCGATCAATACTGCTTTGTATCCGGACAGATTATCTTGGCTGGAGTTTACGTCCATCGATTGAGCTCTAGATAGTCTTCTCGGTATCATGTCCATACTGATCAGTGTAATGCCAGAAGAAATGGCCTGTCTAACAGTATCTGGATTCCTGAAAGGGTCAGCTACGCAGATGACTACTGTGCCGTCGGAGA
>Ga0066835_10000063_pt1 | contig 19848 bp, 35 predicted proteins | sample ETNtaG_3_FD_67280 | JGI IMG/M metagenome (GOLD analysis project Ga0066835, IMG submission 67280) | Marine microbial and viral communities from oxygen minimum zone, Eastern Pacific Ocean - ETNP201302SV84 | ecosystem: Environmental > Aquatic > Marine > Unclassified ... | reverse complement strand
GACCATTTAAGAACTTGATACTCATTACATTCAGGGCATGGCACTTTATAGTATCTTTTATCAGATTCCTCGAAAGCAGTTTCGATTCTTGATAGACCTTTTATGGTTGGTGTTGAACACATATATATTTTTCTGTTCCAAAACGTAGTTGTTCTTTTTGTAGCAAGAGATATAGGATCACCTTCTGTCCCAGCAGAAAGTTCATAACGATCACATTCATCTGCTAACAACAATCTTACTGGCCTTGATGCAAGTCCACTTGCAGAATTAGAACCAACTATTGTTAAGTGTCCTGAAGGAAAAGATTTATGCAGAACTGTGTTGCCTGAATCTCTACTCCTTGCATCTTTAACACAATTACGAATTTTCTCTGAATCTCTTATCATGGTTGCAAGCCTATCCTTAGAAAACGCTTGAGCCATCTGTAATGTTGGTTGCATTATTAGCATAGGAGCTGGATCGTTATCTATATAGTAAGCAATTACATTTAAAAGTATTTCTGTAGCACCCACCTGTGCTGACTTCATAAAAACTATGCGATTTATATTTGGATCATTAAAGGCATCCATAATTTCTCTTTGGTACTCTGCTCTGCTTGTTCTCCATTGCCCAGCTTCAGCAGATGACTCAGCAGATAACTTTCTATACCTGTCTGCCCAATCGCTAATTTTTAGATTTGGCGGTGGAGTCCAAGTCTTTTTTGTTTTTTGTAGTACTTTTTCTATATTTTGTAGGTATTCCATCATGTGCTAGTTCTTGTAATGCATCATATACTTGTTCCTTTATAACTTCTTCCACTTCTGGATATTTATCAAGTGTAAGTACTTGATGAGCTATCCTAGAAGGTAGACCTAAAAGTTTTGATCTTACATTACTAACATAGTCTATCCATGTATCAGCTACAAGCTCTGCTGGTATCAGCTTGGCCTCAAGTTCAGAAACCTCTAATTCAGCCTTGTCTGCTTGAGCTTTTGTTAACCTTGCCTTTTCTTCAGCAATATCAGCAGTACCATCTTTCTTTGTGTATCTAGCAGCTTTTCTTAAATAGTTTAAATACTGTAACCTACAAGCATCTATGTTTACAGGTGATCTACCAGAACCAATAGTAATAACATTATTTCTTATAAGGTCATTGATTGATTGTGGCGATAATCCTAAATGCTCTGCTAAATCTTTTCTTGTTGCCAATATTTGTATCCAAATTACTCTCTAAATCAATAATATACTTGATTCAAGGCTCTTTTACAAAATTATAGCCTGTAATATAAATATGGTGAATGTTAGAGCGCTGTCTCTAAACAAAACCTGTGCGCCGCAACCTGCGTACGCATAAGCGCTAGAAGAACCTATGACCGCCAGACCTTGATAAATAAGGGATACAGAAGAACAACAAAAAAAACAGATCAAAGAGCTAGAAATACATGAAAATGTATTATTCATCATATTTATAAAGGTATAGAAAAATAATTAAATTAATATTAAATAATATGTTGTTATTTATATATATAAATGTATAATCTAATTATGTTTAACATTTATGGAGGTATTAAACATGGAACAACTAGAACAAAGAATGGAACGCTTTCGCAAAGAAAGAGAGATTGAATATAAAGAAGCAAAAGAAAAGATTACTTTTCAATTAAGAGGTAATAAAAAATATTATTATGCTTTTCAATGTGCAGAATTTGAAAAGAACTTAATCAAATATGGTTATGATTCTTATGCAACACAATCAAGCATTGCCAAAGAAGGATTAATGTTTAATGAATATAGTATTACTCTAGGGCATTATTACGGACATGATCTTAAACGCTTTAACAGTAAACAAGAAATGCTCGGATTTGTTATTGGATACAATGAATGTATTAATAATCTTAAATATGTCTCTAAAGTAGAGGTTGCATAATGAAAGATTATAATTACAAATTTAACAAGGATGGCCAATTAAAATATAAGATCATCGCAAATGATAAAAACAAAGGAATTATTTTTGCTGAAAATCTTATTATGTTTTTAACTGTGCTTTCTGTTTTGGGTTGTGTCCTTTATTTATTGATTAAATAAAGCACTAAATTAACTAATATAAGGCGGTATTTATTACCGCCTTTTTATTGCCTTAAATTCATTAAACAAATTCTAAGGCGTTTTAAGAGTATATCTATATAAAGCTATACAAATACATTAACTAAGATTTTTGATGCGTTGTAGAGCCTTACAATGCTTTTAATGTTTTTCTTTCTTGTTAGTAGCGTTGTTGTTGCTGGTTGCTGGTCTTGTTTTTTTATCTGTATATTTTTTTTTATCTATAATTTTTTTCTATCAAATAAGTATTTGCCTTAAATAAGAATTTGCATTAAATATAAATTTGCACCTAATATAAATTTGCACCTAACATAAATTTGCACCTAACATAAATTTGCATCTAAAAAGAATTTGCACCTAACATAAATTTGCATCTAACAAGTATTTGCCTTAAACAAGTATTTGCATTTAGTTGTTGACATATAATGTATTTGCATATATATTTATTTATACATTATACAAGTAAGGAGGTTAATGTGGATAAACACTATTTAAAAGTAATGGATAATGAAATACACGATTTAAGGAATCATGTTTATTATCTCAATAATATTTTAATTAACATTAAAGATTGGCTTGAAGATGAATCGCAACATAGTGAGTGTGCTACATCTCTGGTTAAACTTATAAAAAAATGGGAGAGTGAAGATGAGTAAGCTAATTACTATACGAGCATATAAATTTGCAGAACTCAGCGATAAGGCTAAAGATAGATTTGTTAATGAAATGTGGGATATGCCTTTTGATTACGAATATGAAGATGAAGAAGGTAATACAATTATTAAATATGATTATTTTGGTGATATGGATCTAGAAATGCAAATTGAATACTGCGATGACAATAAGCATTTATTTGACAAGTATGGTGAATTGGTTGGGCATTTAGAGGAGGTGCATAGTGAGTAAAGAAAAAATATATGAGCATGGATTTAATGATAAATACATGGGTAACAATGAAGGCGAATGGTCTGCATGGTTTATGAGTGATTTGCTTTGTTTGTTTAATGGTCATGTTGTATGCACTTCTAAAGACTATGTAGAAGTTGCTACAGAAGATTATAAAAAGAGAATTTTCATTTATGTTGATAAGGGCAAATTTATAACTTATATAAACTTAGATGATCTCAATAAATACAGTTATACACAAAAAGATTATCTGGCATTTCAAGGTTTTTGTAATAAATATAATTTTAAATATGAGGAGTGGTGCGATGAGTAAATATTATTGGGAAAACGATACATGGGTTGATATAAAGCATGAGAATGGTGAGGTGTTTGATGCTAACCTGTGGACGTGTGATAAATCTGGTAGGCAATATATTTCTTTTTATGAAACTTTTAATGATGAAGATCGGTTTCGTAGAACTAATGGTATATCGCCTGTAGCAACTTTTAAAGTAATTGAGGAGGACTAATAGATGAAAGAATTAATAATTAAACAGACTTGTTTTTATAAAGTAAAAGTAAGTGATGATGATATTAAAAAAGATAGAGTATTAGAGAGTATTAATACACACCCTATAGCACTACTTAATAATGCAGAACTGTCTGATGTTAATACTATTATTGTTGACGACAAGGATGGTGAATGATGAGTAATGTATTTAAAATAAAACCAAGTGAAGCACAACATTTCATGTATAACGATACAGAGTTTGAAATACGCATTACAGATGATGGCCATAAACTTGAAATATGGGAAGTGGAATTTAATTCTATAGGTAAAGCGATTGGTTTCAAAGATATAGTTGCTGAATTTAATTTAGAGGTGAATTATGAGTAGAGATATAACAGAAGTTATTGATGATGATTGCAGAGAGCAATTAGGTCATTCAAATTGGGTAATTATTAGCACACTATCTGACCAAGAAAAAGTAGGAATAGAAACACAAGGTATCTTTAAGACATACAAAGGTGTTGATGTTTTATTTTATTGGGATGATTTTGAGGAGATGAATGATGAAAAAATTTAGTTTATTTAATTACATGTGCGATATTCTTTACAACTTTTATGAAGAAAACAATCTAGAACACATGTGTGCTTTAGATTCTTTAGCAGTAGGTAATTACAACAACACTAAGCAATATTTATTCCTAAAAAGATTTTGTAATCTTTGGGATAAAGTAGAGGAAAGAGAGGTAAATAGATGAATGATGCAGAATTATGCATTGTTGTCTATTAAATTTGCATTTAACCAAACCTACGTTTGATGCGTCTAATCATTTGCTTGTTGATCTCTTTATACATGTTGTTCTTGACAACTTTATGAGATAGTTTAAAGAAGTCAATAAACTTTCTATGCTGGATAAATGGCGTGAAGGCTACTAGAAGATTTATACCTTCTCTACCCTTAAAGCCTTTTCTTTCCCACACACCATATAGCTTTGATCCTTTTCCTTTTGGCACACCTCTAAATCTACTATTTGCCCTGCCACTTTTTGCGGTTTTTTCTAAGTTAGAAATTAATCCTTTTTTTGTGACAATATTATCGAACTTATTTTTTCTATCTTTACCTTCACCAGCAGGTGACGGATAACCACGCCTTCTTGCAGGTTCTACATCGCCTGTATATATATAATATAAGTATTTTGCCGCAAAATCTTTTACTCTTACTGTTGCAGATAATTGATTTTTTTTAGGTTTAGCAAATTTGCTCATAACTATTGATGTGTAAGTAAGTTTTTTCATTTTTGGACTAAGATCAAACAACTTTTCTCTTTGTGCATTTACAACCTTAGCGCCTGTAAAGTTTATGCCTTCAGACATTACTTTTAAAAAATCTTTCTTCTGCAACAAAGTCATTTTCTTTTCTATGTCTTTTAGATTTGTTTTTATCTTAATATCCATTTATAAATTTGCCCAATGTGATTTGCCTTTAAATTTAAGGCCATACTCTTTTGCTTTTTTTAGTATTGTAAATTTGCTTTTACCTGTAGATAAAGCAACATCATTAACTGATTTGCCTTGCTCTATGTAGCTTTTAAGGATTTGCCTTTCAAGTTTCATAAATTTTTATAATAATCTATTAATTCATTAAGATAAAATCTATGCTTTTCTAAATCCTCAATGTTAGCACCTTTAAACCTATGCCTATGTAAATACTTTATAATATTGCCTTCTAAATAATAAGGAAAGCCTGAGCCTAACTGTTGCCTTATATAATCCAAACATTCTATTTTACCTTTATTATAATGTGGTGGTTTATTTACCATGTCTACCATTTTTAACCCTCCTAATAATTTCACGTTTACATTTAATTCTTAACTTTGCATTTGCCCTTTCACTTTTCATTATCTTCTCTAACTCTTGATAGGATGTATTCTTTATATAAAAGTGTTCTGTTGTGTATTTGCCTGTCTTTCTGTTGTAGGTTTTTACACTTGGTTTTAGTTTTGTTGGCATCTTTAAATATTTTGTCCCAATTCTTATCTATTTTTTTTTTATCTTCTTTTCTGCGCTTACTACCTTTGCCTGTCATAATTTACCTTTTCAAAATTTGCATCTCCAAAAGATTTTGTAAGACTTTCCTTAATTTGCATAAAATCTGTTGGTATCATTCTAAATAATTCTTGCATACTAAAAAAGACTGCATCAACATCTAAATTGTAATTTTTTATCATATTTGCTTTTTCATCGTCATAATCGCAAACCAAAGCATATTTGCCTTTATCATAATCATAACATCTAATTTGCGGTTGTAATTCACAAAAGCCATTTGCTTTTATATTTTCTTCAAGCGCATCATAAGCTCTATACATCATCTCGATCATTCTGATTTGCCTTTTTGCATTTTTCTTTTGTAATGCTTCTTTCAATAACATATTTGCCTTTGTATATTTAATTTCTAAATTTACACCAACCATTTTATAAATTCTCTTTTTGCTTCCAAATTTGCAGAAAAAATTTTTTTCGTACTTTCTCAGTATCTTTATGGCCATTTGCACATCTTTGTCTAGTTGGGTGTTCATATTAACAATTATGCGATCATTAGTTTAGGTGTTTAGGTGTTCCTATAGGAACACACCTACACCCACCTAAAATAATTAATGATTTGCACCTAAACATACCTAACTTACACCTAACCTACACCTAATCAAACTTAGGAGCTAATTTTGCATATTCTTTATGTTGATAACCTTTATATGGAACATGCTTGACTAATTCTTTGTTTTTTAACTCTTTTAACCTATCCTGTATAGAGCCTTTTGTCATATCTTTATCATTATCTTTTATTCTGCCAACAAGATCATCAGCTAAGTACAATTTACACTCTGGCTCATCAGGATCATCAATCTTTGCCAACTCTAACAATGCATTTAAAACTATTTGCTGTTTGTCAGTTATTTCTGAGCTTAGTGATTCGTGTGGCATATCCTCCTCATCAACTGCTATCAACACCGCAGATTTTTTGTCTTTATCTTTGCCTAGATCAGCAACAGTCTGCATTTTAAAATTTAATGTTGGCATATTCATATCTTCTTTATTTAATGTCTGCGTCATCTTTACATACATAACTTTGTCCTCTACACCTAAGAAATCACCATCAGCCTTTTTATCTTTTCTTTCTATAAAAAATTCAGCATCTACAGACGCAGGAAGAACACTTGATCCTCTGCCTCTTCTGATACCATTACTCTTTGCGCCAGCATGTCCTGTATGATGTATTAGGACAATACAAGCGCCTGTTTCAAACTTCAATCTATCGATCTTACTGATAAAATTATTCATGTCAGAAGTGCTGTTCTCATCGCCACCACCAAAGTTTCTTTGCAAAGTGTCAATTATTATTAACCCTAATTTACCAAACTCCTTTTTGCTTTGTTGCGACTTCTCTAAAATATCATCGTAATCTTCATCATCTAATATTCTTGCAGGCCTATTACTTACTCTAAAATTTGCATTTTTTAAATTTGCATCAAAATGTTTTTCCCAAGCTAATATCCTTTTAAACATAGACTTCTCACCTTCTCCACAAAAATACAATACACCTGATTTGCTTGTATCGTAGCCATACCAATTTTTTCCTGTAGCTATAGCAAGCATCATTGAAATGCCAATAAAAGATTTGCCTGCTTTTGGCTCTGCATAAATACTTACAACTGTTTCTTTTTCTGCAATCTTATCTATCAACCATTCTGGAGGCCTATCATTTGCCTCCATCTCAGAATATGATAAAAGATCAAATTCATTGTTAGAAACATAACGTAAGTTGTTTTGCATGTATTCTATTAACTCATTACTATTTAAAAAATCCTTTCTTACATTTGCATCCCATAGATCATCCTTATCAGCAAAAGTTTCAGGTGGGTTGACGATTTTCACTACACAACCATTCTTTTTAAGATGCTTATATAACTTATCAGCACAATCAAAGCCAGCCTTATCATTGTCAGGCCAGATATATATTTGCTTACTATAAATTGGCGACCAATCTGATTTGCTCCAAGCGTTTACACCGCCATGCCAAGTACATGCATCGCCATCATAAAGTTCTCTACAAGCAACTGTAGCCTTCTCTCCTTCACATATAATTATAGGCAAGTCATTATTCTTAGCTTTGTAGTAAATTGGCATTAAGCCTTCTGGTCTCTTCATAGTCCAAGTGCCATCTAACTTTTTGCTAAATGGTGCATACTTTTGTTTTATTCTATGGTTCTCTGGAAAACGCATAACAACAAAGCTGTCAGAATATGCTAACGATATTATTGCTTCGCTGTTTAGCTGTTTCATCTGGTCTGATGAAAGCGACTTAGCACCACTACTTGTCGGAGGTGGTATACGTAAGGAGTATATTTGTGGTGCTAAGTCATAACCGCAAGATGCAAGTATATCATTAATGTCTGAATTTTTGTATTTTATAAGATCAACAAGACCACCGCCAACATCATTCTCGAAGTCCCACCAAGTAGCGGCCTCAATGTTAACTACAAGCGAACCTTTATTACCATAACGCCATTCCGTTGACTTTTTGGTTTTTGGCTCGCCTAATAGTTTAAGCGCTACGTCTGGCGCAATTTTAACCCAATCAATCTTAGAAAGGGATTTCATCGTCAGTTAAGTTAGTTTGCTCTGGTTTTTCTCTAACAGGCTCTTCTTCCTCAACCCAACTGGGTATAACAAAGCCATCTTTTCTTGGCTTCATACCTTGATATGCAAATTTTATTTCTGCTGTGCTACCCATACCTAGCTTTATTTTTACCGCATCAAGCTCTGCATCAGGTTTTGCAGGATCATTACGACCAAACTTAAATACAGGCAAATCTTCGGATGCGTCCTTGTCGTTCCAAAATTCAGCAAGCATATTGTTTAAGGCCATGCTCTCACCTCTTTTATACGATTGCCACATTAAAGGTTGATTAAATCCATCTACCCAAACCCAACATGAAAAAGCTCTCATATAGCCTTCTGGTTGTTTGTCTGGCATGCCAAATGTCTTATCCCAAACATAATCAAAACTGCCATCGTAAACTCCCCAACCAGACTGCAAAGTTGTATGATCCAGTTGCATATAATCAAAAGCAACCTTATCGCCCTTGATCTGCCACTCCATCTCACTTGCTTTAAAATTTATAAATGAACTTGCAGCACCTTCGCCACTCATTCCTCCAAGTATATCTACCATGATATTCTCCTTTCTTAGTGTATAGATAATTTACCTATACTGGTTAAATACTCAACTTCAAGCTGATCTTGATTTCTCAGCATAAAGTCCTCAAAGGTTTCATCGTTGGCTATACCAAGCAACGCTAAAACCATGCTTATCTTATCGTACTGTTGACGACAAAAATCTTTATAATCTTCCTCATGTATTATATACACTTGCGTTCTGCATAATTGTTTTAAAATCTTTACACATGCTTTTTAGCGAACACATATATATAGCATCATTATTTGCCTTTTGCCTGCCACTCATTAAATAGATTGGCATAGCTAAATATATAGGCCTGCGGTCATATTTATAAATTAGTATTGGTAGCAAGTCATCACCAGCAGATATGCACACCTGATCCCACCAGTCTTGTTTAAACATTATGCTTGCATTTTTTTTGTATCTCTTACACTCTATAGCAAAATTATCCCAATAAATATCAGCTTGGCCAGCATACATTTGTTGATCTAAGTTTCTATTTACTCTTTGGTCAAGTTCTTGCGACTCTAAATACTTGTTAATTAAATTTACTATATGTCTTTCAAAGTTATGGCCTTTAGTCCTACTATTCACCATCTTTATAATCCAAGTATAAGATATAAGCTGCGCCTATAATCATTAGTATTGTAGTAAACAAAAATATACAATTACTTGTTGTCATCACGCATCATCCTCTCTTCTTGCTTTTCTAATGATTTTTCTATACATCTATCTATTTTTTTTTCTATATAAATAATAAGGCTACGCCACATGCTCTGTTATAGTTTTCTTGCGCTTATCATCAAACTCAATAACACGCCTTCCTGATCTGTAGCCAGTAGTTATTTGGCCAGCTCTACCTTCGATGAAGGTAATTTGATTATCATGCCTTTCTTTACGCAGTTCTAACCTTCTTTTAATTACTTTGTCTGTATGTTCAGTCATTATTTTTATTATGTGAAATTATGCCTAACTTAATTAACATCTCTGTAGCTCTTCCTATATCAGTACTATTCGTTGCTGCAAAAATATTTACTTCACGATGCATATCTTTTGAAACCCACAATGCTTTTTTACTTCTTTTTTCTTCCATTTTTATACTCTCCTTCTAAATAATATTCTTAAATTCGTTTATAATCAAGTTAAGGGCAAAAAGGTAATACTCTCCATACAAATACTCTCATTACTTATTTGCCCTTTTTACTGTGATTGTCTTTCTTCTAACACTATATGCATCTTTAGCTGGCACAACCTTTTCTAGCTTTGCCTTGTAATTAATCATTGGCCAAGACACAACATAGTTTTCATTAATAGCTTTACTGGCGTTACCCATGCTGTTCATGATTTGCGATTGGTGATAATCTATTTGCTTCTCTATCTCTTTCTTTTTTTCTTTTAGACTAACATATTGATCTAAATGAAAGCTATCCTCTAATTCAATTACAGATTCATCATCTACATTCTTGTTTAACAAGTGCGCATCTCGGCTGATCTGTGGAGTAAAGTAATCCTCTTCCCTGATTCTCCTATCAAAATCCTTTACTCTCACAGCCAGCTCATCCTCAAACTCATAATCTCTCTGATATACAAATACTCTTAAGTCTGTAGAATTAAATAAACAAATCAGTACACCAAAACTAGATTGCGTTGTAGACATAGCAGCTTTCAACTGCATAACACCAAGTCCATTTGGCGGATCATCTGTAGCTCTCATAGATGTAGTTTTTACCTCTATAGGACATTTGCCATTTACTGTTATCTTTGTTGCGTTTGGTAAATAGATGCCACGCTCAGGACTATTCTCTATAGTAAGGTTGTCAGCTTCAGCCATGCCATCTAGTGATCCTTGCAATGGCAAAAGCGGATGCTCAACTTTTTCTGTTATGGGATGTTGTACGTTGATAAGTCCTAGTCGTCTGCAACCAACTCGCAAACAAACATGCTCTGCCTCTGAACCAAACTCTTGACGTAAAGTTTGTGGCGTTCTTATATTTTCACCATGCTTTGCTCTTATGCAATCATGCAAAGCCTCATTCTTGGTTTTGTCAAACAACTGCTCGTCAAACAAATAAGGTGCAAGCGAATGTGAGACCTTATCATCGTCAGTAATTTTAGATATTGGTTGTTTCATTTGCTCATTCTCTTAATACAAGAATCTATAGCTTCATCAATTATTGGTTTTACAGATGAATATTCAGAAAAGTGCGGACGATAGGCGTGTAGTTTTTTGCTCATTTTATACCTTTTTGCTTTAAAAAACCTTTCTCGCAACCTTTCTAACAGTTCTATTTCTAATGTATCTATTAACTTTTTATCAATATGTGTATCTATGCTGCCTAACACTTCTTCTGCTAAATCTACTAATTTTTTCTTATTCATTTGATAATCCTATCTAACTCGCTGACTGACTCTCTTACCAGATATGTAGTTGGCTTGATGCCAACCTCAACACAGGTATCGCCAGTAATAAAATCTTTGTAATAAGAACCAAAAGATCGTAATGGTGCGCACAAAGTACCGCCACCAATAATATTTAATTTAATTAACTTTTCCATTTACGCCACCTAAATAAACCCATAGTTCATACTTTATTTTTTACTGCTTGTAAAACTTTATTAACTGTTTTTTGTACATACTTCGGTAATATGTCTGTTTCGTTCTTTGGATATATCTCCACAAATTCACAACCATCTTCGGAAGTTATTTGTATTTCAAATACAAATCCTTCATCGTCCTTATTATCTATAAAGTCTACTAATGCATTTCGCCATTTATTTAAGTTATGATGCCAAACACTTTCACCATATTTAGTATTAATATAAAACTCATACATGATATTTTTATTTATACCTAATGTCATGTTTACCTCCTTACTGTTAAACATACCTATATTATACATGAATATATAAATATGTCAATACTTATTTAAACAAAGGATTTAGGACTGGTATTTGATTTAGTTGATTGAGACATTCTTGAAAGGAGTCAAGCTCCATAGTGTCAGTAATTATATTTTTGTTAAAAGTAAAATAGTTTTGCGAAGAAGTATTTGCTTGAAAAAAGATACGCTTATGCTCTTTGTTAAAGAACACAAAAGCTAGAATATCAGTATGATAATTCTTATAAACATTTGACATACTTCTGGATGGCTCACTAGCAAAAACATATTTGCCCTCTTTAGTTTCTCTTCGGCTTTTAACTTGTACTGTATATTTTGCATTTGATAGCTCAAACATTATGTCTGCTGGATGTTTGTCCTGTGTAGGATAAACGAAGTCGCAGTATTCTGTTAAGAAGGTTTGGACAACTAACTCACCCAAAGCTCCTAATCGTGAATTACTTTGATGATCTTCCGATGTCTTTTTGGCCATTTTGGCACAAAGAAAGTTGACGTGAGTTATATAAGGCTCTTGATGGTGTCTGTGTATAGTATTTAGAATCAAGTAATTCTTCTGATGCTTCTAGCCACATCCCCATCTGCATTAAGCCTATCGTTCTTCTAAAACCTAAAAATCCTTGTAAACCCATTTGAAAGGTCATATCTATACAAACCATCCTAGCTTTTAGCGGCCAAGCTCTCCATCCTTGCAGATTGTCGTCAAGTTCTGCAATAACTCTATCTATGTCATTTTGCAATAAAAACATAGCTTCTTCTTCTGATATACCATTTGCATCTAAATTTCTACCTACGCCTATACTATTTGCACTCATAGAACATTTATACAAATTACAAACCAAGCCTTCATGCTTAATCAGCATATCCTGTATGTCTTTGTTATTCATTTTTTTGCATTGCGGTGATAACAGGTTTTGCAATCTTTTCACCACTTCTGCCAATAACATAACCACCTAAACCTATTTGCAACAGAACCCAAGCCTGATCTGACAAACGAAAAGCCAACCAACCAAAAGCATCAAGGCACACTAAAACTAAAAAGGTAAGCATAGTTATTGGTCGCCATGACCTTTGTAGCCAAGAGTTACCCTGAGCTTCAGCAGTAATAATTTGCGCCTGTTTACTTAATAAAGTTTTTTCATATTCAAGCACCTCTACTTGCAACTTAGCTTGCAATACAAATAGTTCATTTTTTAATTTTGCTTTTTCTTCTTCTGAGGTATGAACATCGTCAATAATTTTGCCTACAGGCTTAATAATATCAACAATTGTTTTGAGAAGATTCATGCAATGATATTGGTAATAAAGATACCAACTAGAGAGATGACTATAGTAGTCAGTCCACCTTTAATCCAAAGGTTTAGACTACCAATGTCATTGTCTAGCTTTTCCAAATGATTAAAGCAGGTTTTCCACCTTTCAGCGCATTGTATTTCGTGCAACTCAAGATTATGGTTAACAAACTCTGCTGTAATCCTAGTTGGCCTTTTTATTGGTTTCTTTTTTGCCTGCATTATTAATCTCTTCTTGCAGTTCAGCCATTTTTAACGACAACAATCTATTTATATGTTGAACATTAGAAAGCTCCTGCAAGATTTGGTTATACAAAGCCTCGTAATTAGTTTCTTCATTCATTACACTCTCCTAAGTTATGTAATTAAATTTTATAATAAAAATTCTAATAAATAAACTATTCAGACCATAAAGCGTTAGCTATTGTCTTTACAAAATCGTCTTGAGCTTCTAAATTGCCATCATCTTTAGATAAATTAACAACTTTAGTTGCAACTACTGGCAACGTATCATCTTTTGGATCATCAAAAGTTTCGTTATACACCACCATCAAAGTAGGATATGTAGGCTCTTGACCTTCTTCAGTATGAGCAGCAGGATAGCACTCAACTCTTTGTATTGTTTGCGTTTTTGTTATCGCCATAATTATTCCTCGTAAGAATCTATTTTTGCCTTTATTTGTTTTTCTACATCTTCCCAGACACTAGGCAAGTAAGCGTTTGGGTTGTTTTCCTTTGCATCATACAAATCCTGTAAAAATTGTTCAACCTGTTGTTTGATATAACTCATATTTTGTGAATCTTTAAATTAAATCCTTCCGTTGCTATTGCATTAGGTGGAGTTGATCCTGTTAAAGGTGTATAAATTATTGAATTTGATCCTGTTATAAAGTTTGGTGTAGATGCTGTTGGGCTAGTACCATTAAAACTAAGTTTTGTTGCAGGTGTTCCACTTGGATAACTAAAAGTGCTACTAGGTACATCTAAAATCTTATTATCGCTAGAATTAACACTAGCACCACTTGGCGTTGTAATGTTCGTAATTGTGCCACCTGTAATAGCCCAAGTTGTAAAAAATGGAAAAGATGTATTAGTTGTTACTGTGAATTGACATTCAAATTTAACTTTTATATTGCTTGAATTATCTGTTATTGTAATCCGAACATCATCACCATTTGCTATTGCAGGTGATCCTGTTACAACAGGATTAGGTGATGCAGCAGTATATCCTGTGCCATAAGTTGCTATCGTTCCACTACCACCTGCACCTGTTGATGTTACATCTTGATCTAATACCAATTCAGCTGCTGACTTGCCATAGAAATCTGAAAAAGAAATAACACCAGATGATACACCTGCCAAACCTCGCAAAGCTTCATTTCCCATAGTTTGTGAAGTTGTAACTGCAACTCCTAATTCTTCATTGATTGATCTCTTTGGGTTTTGGTTTGCACCTGCTGCTGTTCCTATAGACAAAGTTCCACTTGATGCTAAAGCCATTATGCAACCTCCTCTAATTTAGCTTTTAATTCTTCTATTTGCTCTTGTTGTTCTTTAATAGCTTCTACCAATAACCCAACTACATTACCATATCTAATAGCTTTAATATCTTCATCATCATCTATCTGCTGTGTTGTATAAACTGCATTTGGTAAAACCTTTTCTAACTCTTGAGCAATCAGACCTGTAGACTGCCTTCCATCTTTTTTATAAGAAAAGTTTACACCACGCAAACTTTTTATTTTATCTAATGGGTTATTAATTAATTCTATATTTTCTTTTAATCTTATATCCGAAAGACTAGAAAAAGCTGCAATGTCATTAGCACACGTAAAAACTCCTGCTGATGTAAGTTCAGCTTTAGCTGTAAGACCAGTTGAGGAATTTGTAGATGTATAAAATCTCAAACTACCTGTTTTATTACTATGTGTTTGCTCTTGACCTCCTGTGATCTTTGCCATTGTGTATGTAGAAGCTACATTATCAAATTTTAGTTCAGCGATATCATCAAGAGCAGCAGTCCTTGCACCTTTTATGATTACAGTTGCATCTGCTCCAGAACTATTAGATGTTTGAAATGTAGCTGTAGCTTCACCAGATTGTGCCATAGTGATATTGCCACATGATACAGTTCCTATGTTTGTGAGGTTTCTTGATTGATTTAATACTGTAGTTCCATTTACTTGTAACTCACCTGAACTTCCAAAGAAAAAATGATTTGTACCACCACCATTTGCTCGTATGACAACTCCTTTTCCTGTTGCTGCTGCAATGTAAATATGATCTTCACCAGTATTATGTGCAAAGATTCTGTTTGCTCCATTACCAGTTCCACTAAATCCAAGAGCTACATATCTTCCTGTACCACTTGTTCCAAAAGTTCCATCATTGCCAAGCGTTATACTGTTTCCTACATCAAATGTTTTTGTAAAAGTGCCAGAGGTAGTAATTGCACCACTAGAGATAGTTCCTATGTTTGTAAGGTTTCTGCTTTGATCTAAAACTGTAGTCGTGCCAACTTGTATGTTTCCTGCTGAATCTATTTGTAGTCTTGGTGTATTTGTTCCTGCATTATTTGGCTTAGTGAAAAATCTTAATGTTGCACCATCTAGATTACTTGCACCACTATTGACTTGTTGTATAGCATCAATCCCTGCAACCTGTTTATGTGCATCACCTTGACCTGCTGTTCTTGTCCAAAAAAGACCACCTATCTGGTCGCTATCGGTAGTTGTTGTAGATTCAAGCATTATGAATCCACCATTTGCACCACCATTAATAGTTACAAATTTGCCACTTGTATCTGGTCTAAAGAAACTGCTGTTGGTATTTATATTTGTAGTTGGTAATTGTTGACCAACGCCAACATCACCTGTTGCTACAAATACATTTGTTTTCGGCTCTAAAACAATATCAGCTTTTGCATCTACAATTGCATTAGCATCTAATCCTAAATAGCCACCATAAGTACCACCTGCATTGGTGCTAATAAGCATATCGGAATCTGCTGTAACATTAGCTGTATAACCAATACCCATTGCATCGCCATTAGTATTTGCAAATATAACTCTTCCAGAAGCACCACCACCACCTGCATTACCTGTATCACTTAATGTTAAAACAGGTGTAACGCTCTCTTCTATTGTTATGTCGCCACTTGTAATACTCCCTCCAAAAGTAGCATTTTGTGAACTGTTTATTGTTAAAGCATCAGAGCCATTGGTTTTAAGTATGACACTTCCTGCATCTTGTGCTTCTATAAATAAACTACCAGTTCCTCTATGAACTAATTGTGAGTTCGTATTTGCTCCACCATTAAATCTTATTAAACGTAGACCATAATCAGTATAGGTAGTATCGCCTATGAGATCAATAAAAGCATTATGATTAGCTAGAGGACTTGTTCCTATTTCTATTCTAGTATTGTTTGTGCCATTAGAAGGTATATCTATTGCACCTGCTGTTAAGGTGTTGTTTACAGTAAGCGTAGATGCAGGTGAAGATAAAGGTGTATAGAACTCTAATTCAGTTGTACCAGATACATCTGCATCCACAGGGAATCTTAGTGCTTTGCCACCTTTAGATGAAGGCACAGTAGCAGGTATAGTGATTACACCATTAAATGTTGCTGTGCCTGTATCATCAAGTTCTAACCTTACATTGTCATTTGCATATAAAGCTAAATGATTATTACTGTTGTTATAAATTAAACCACCAACAAAATCATCAGCAGTATCTCCAATTAATAAACCACCTGAATTAGCAGTTCCTGTTTTTATTTGTAAATATGCAGTTCCAGAATCTTGTATTTTTATTTTTGCATTTGAATTAAAAGCATCACCAGAATCAGTACCTATATTGATAGTTCCAACTGAGGTAAAGTTTTTACTATTGAATTGAATATCAGAACCACCTGAGTTGATTGATAGATTATTACCCAGATCATTAGTAATACCTCCACGAGCCTTAATTGAACCTGTTGAGTAAATTCCCTGACTAGAGCTTACAAAAAGGTAATTAGTTGGTATAAAAACAACTCCATCACTCCTAGCTCTAAGCAATGTTGAATTAGAGCTATTTTTTGCAACAATTGAATCTGATGAATTATCAGCGGTGCTTCCTGTTGCAGTTATAGCTCCACTAGAGATAGTTCCTATGTTTGACAAGTTCCTAGCAGAATCAAGGATTTGTGTGCTATTTACTTTTATGTTGCTTTGTATATTTAAAAAAGGTGTATCTAATTTATTGAAAGAATAAGTTGATGCAGTTTCAGAACTTGTAGGAGTTGTTATTGTGCCAGAGGTTGAGCCATTTACATTGCCATCTGTAATAGTAATGCTACCTCCATTCGTGCTTAAGATTTCAATATGCAGAATGGCATCTTTATAGTTGTTATTTTGTTTTACTTGTAACTCATAAACACCTGTTGCAGTTTTTACAATACGCAGACTATGTTGCGTTGGATCTTGTCCTGATATAGTAGCTGTGTCTGCACTATCTTGCGATGCTGCACTTCTAAAAAAATTACAAACATATTCTGTTTTATCAACTGCTACTGAACTTCCGAAATTATCTGCTTCAGATTCTAAAACTACTCGCATCACTAATGCTTTGTAATTACCTGTTCCGATTGTTACATCTGCTACTTTCTTAAAGTTCTGATCTGTGCTTTGTCCAACTAAATAATATTTAAAATGTCGCCCTTCAACATCTGAAGGTGAAAAACCACCAGAGTCAATAAACAATGATTCTGTACGAACTTCGGCTACGTTTGATATTGAGTTTGCGTTTAGATCAAGATTACTCCTTATGTTTACTACTGCATCAGCTGTGCCTAAATATAATTTACTTGCAGAGTGATCTCTCCAAATAAAGTTTGTAACGCTATCTGTATTATCTTGTACAATAAAATCAACATCATTTGCTGTGAATGTGTGCGTACCACTTGCAGTTATGCCTCCTATGTTTGTAAGGTTTCTTGAACCATCTATGACTGTTGTTCCTGCTACCTGATAAACACCTGAACCCACGTTAAGACCATTGTTAATTTCTACCCCATTTGATAAGTTTTGAAAAAAAGCTTTTGATGATCCTGCTGATACATAAAATACTCTTGAACCTCCTACTATAAGTCCTACTTGGTCTGCTCCAATATACCCTAAACCAGTATTTGTATCTCCCTGAAAACTGTATTTAGGTACTGAGTTTGAAGCAGAACCATCAGAAAGAAATTGACCACTTGAAGTTATTGCACCACTACTGATAGTTCCTGATAGATATAGGTCTTTAAATCGTGATTGTGAATCTCCTAAATCTACAACACCATCATTATTAGCTGCACCATTTGCTGTTCTTGGTCTAAAATCAGAAGCTAACATTAAAGAATAATTGCTAGAACCACCATCTATATATAAAGAATTTCCTGCTATACCAATACCTCCAACTGCTGAAGCATCTTTATTAAATGAAACTATAGAGCCATCACTTGATTTTCTATTAAATTCTACAACGTTATTACCATCTCTTGTAAATCTTGATCTTCCAGAACTTGCAAACTCAACCCCTGCTGTATTTAAACCTGAACTTGTTTTACCAACTAATAAATTACCACCTGAATTAAAATAGCTATCAGAATTAGCATTAGAGCCAATAAGAACTTTTACGCTTCCACCATCATATAACCTTAATGTGGCTGCATCAGTTGATTGCTGATGAAGCAATGCTAAAGTATCTCCACCACTACCTTTTAACAGAATACCATTATCATTACCTGAAGATACAATTGAAGTTATATTTGTAAGGTTTCTTGATGAATCTATAACTGTGGTTGTTCCAATTCTAAGACCACCACTTTTTATATCTACGCCTGTTCCTACAGCACCATTAATTTGGAAAATGTCTGTATAAGTAGTGCCATCTGTACTGGTAAAGATCATTTCAGTATCAGCTTGAGTAGTACCACCATCAAAGATCATGTTTACTTCTCTACCACCACCAGATTTATTCCAACCTATATGTAATCCTTGAGAACCATTTGTGTTTACACCATGAACATTTGCATTGATGTTTAAATAAGCTGTTCCTGCAATAGTAGTGGTTGTTCCTGAAGTCAATGTTACTCTTCCGTCTATATTTGTATTACTTCCTAAAGTAATAAGCGAACCTGTATCTGTTATATTTGAATCATTTAAAACAGTACCATCAAACTTTATAACTTTATTGGTAACAACATTTGTAACTCTTACTTCTGTACCTGTAACTCTGCCTGTAGATGTAATTGCACCACTAGATAATGAAGTAAGTGTTCCAACACTTGTAATATTAGGTTGAGAAGCTGTTGATAAAGTTCCTGCTAGTGTAGTTGCAGTAAGTGTTCCTGTAACGTCTATCCCTGTTGAGGTTGTAGTTAGTTTTACATTACCTGCATGTCTTAAATCAACTCCACCACCAGTTAATGCTTGTATATAAGTTTGTGATTCATCTGCTCTTTGTAACAAAAGATTATCTGCAAGTATTTTTAAATTACCAGTTCCTGCATCTTTAACAAAACTATTACTTCCATCATGGAAAATTTCTAAATCCTGTGAATCACCTAATCTTATTTTATTATTATCATTGATTAATATATTTGTTGGATTTATTGGATGAGAAAAAACGAACTTATCATGTGTTGCATCCCAAAGAATAGTGGCATTTGTTGTACTATTAACTGCATCTTGAATAGTTATACCTGCTCCGTTTGCACTTCCAGAAGAATCACCTGTTGAGTAATTTAGTGTTATGTTTTTATCTTCTACATTAAGAGTTGCAGTATTAAGAGTTGTCGTTGTACCTTGTACAGTTAAATCACCTGCAACAATAACTGAGGTATTAGATGCACCTATAGTAAGATTGTATGCACCTACACCATCAAATATAGTTTTATTTCCAGATGTTAAATCAAGGTCTG
>Ga0066835_10000062_pt1 | contig 19982 bp, 15 predicted proteins | sample ETNtaG_3_FD_67280 | JGI IMG/M metagenome (GOLD analysis project Ga0066835, IMG submission 67280) | Marine microbial and viral communities from oxygen minimum zone, Eastern Pacific Ocean - ETNP201302SV84 | ecosystem: Environmental > Aquatic > Marine > Unclassified ... | reverse complement strand
TTATATATTATGGCTCCCCCGGTGTGGATCGAACACACGACCAATTGATTAACAGTCAACTGCTCTACCGCTGAGCTACAGGGGAGCGTGAAAAGCATTATAATTAATTTTTTTTAATTAAGTAAATTTATTAGTGAAAGATTTAAAAGTTAAAAGCAGTTTTGAACCAGCAGGATCTCAACCAGAGGCTATCAACAAGCTAGTTTCTGGTCTTAATGATGGGCTACTGCATCAAACACTATTAGGAGTTACCGGCTCTGGTAAAACTTACACTATGGCAAAAGTTATCGAACAAACTCAACGCCCAGCAATTGTCATGGCTCATAATAAAACTCTTGCAGCTCAATTATATGGTGAGTTTAGAGATTTTTTTCCTAAAAATTCGGTCGAGTATTTTGTTTCGTATTATGATTATTACCAACCAGAAGCGTATGTTCCGGCATCCGATACCTATATAGCTAAAGATGCATCTATTAACGAGCATATTGAGCAAATGCGCTTATCTGCCACCAAAGCACTTATTGAAAGAAAGGATTCAATTGTCATTGCAACCGTTTCTTCTATATATGGATTGGGTGCGCCTGAAAGCTATTTGGAAATGGTGATGCATTTGGATCGAGGAGATGAAGTGAGTCAACCTACTTTACTCAAGAAACTCTCAACTATGCAATATACCCGCAATGATTTAGATTTTCGAAGAGGTACTTTTAGGGTGAGGGGGGACACTATTGATATATTCCCAGCTGATTCTGAAAGAGAGGGTTTACGTATTCAAATGTTTGGAGATGAAATTGAAGATCTTATTTGGATTGATTCATTAACTGGAGAAATGTTAAATAAAACACCCCGTGCAACGATATTCCCTAAAACCCATTATGTAACTCCACGAGAAAAAATTAATGCATGTTTACCATTAATTGAGGAAGAATTAAAAGAGAGAATTGAATTTTTACATGCCAATCAAAAACTGGTTGAGGCACAGCGACTCAAAGAAAGAACCCAGTATGATTTAGAAATGATGCGTGAACTGGGTTATTGTCAAGGCATCGAGAATTATTCAAGATATTTATCGGGAAGACAATCCGGAGAACCACCCCCATGTCTCTTCGATTTTGTTCCTAAAAATGCCATTGTATTTATCGATGAATCGCATGTAACAATTCCACAAATCGGTGCAATGTATAAAGGAGACCGTTCGAGGAAGGAAACCCTTGTAGAATATGGTTTTCGCTTACCTTCAGCTGTTGATAATCGCCCTCTAATGTTTGAGGAGTGGGAATCAATCGCACCTCAGAGAGTTTATGTTTCAGCCACTCCCAGCAGATATGAAGATGAAAAGAATGATAATTTGGTTGAACTTCTTGTTCGCCCAACAGGATTGATTGATCCAGAGACAGAAATTCGTCCGGCTGGCACACAAATCGATGATGTTATAGGAGAGTGCAATGAAAGGGCAAAATTAAAAGAAAGAGTATTGATAACTACCCTTACAAAACGTATGGCAGAGGATTTAACCGATTATCTCAATGAAAATGATATAAAAACACGCTACATGCATTCTGACATTGATACTGTTGAAAGAGTTGAGATTATCAGAGATCTGCGTTTGGGTAAGTTTGATGTACTAGTTGGTATTAATTTACTCCGAGAAGGTTTAGATATTCCTGAAGTCAGCTTAGTTGCAATTTTAGATGCTGATAAAGAAGGCTTCTTAAGATCAGAAACTACCCTAATTCAAACCATTGGGAGAGCTGCCCGAAACATTCGTGGTAAAGCAATCTTGTATGCAGATCACATTACAAATTCAATGCAAAGAGCATTAGATGAAACCTCCCGTAGAAGAGATATCCAAGTGCAATTTAATCAGGACAATAACATCACACCAAAAAGTATTCGAAAAGAAGTCAAAGATATTATGGAAGGTGCTCGTCCAAATACTAGGGCAGCAAAAAATAAGAAGCAAGACTTCACAAAAGATCTTAAATTTAAAATTGATGAACTTTCACCAGAGGGAATTTCAAAATCGATAGAAAAATTAGAAAAACAAATGTTCAGTTATGCAAATGAAACCGAGTTTGAGAAAGCTGCTTTTTGTCGCGATAAAATTAAAGAGCTTAAATACAAGCTATTGGCAATTTAGTTTTGTAAACAAGTGTAAGCCCTAAGAAGCAAGTAATAATCAGAGACTTTTTCTGTGAAATCAATTGCTTGCCTCCCTCTTGGATAATTATTGAGATCAACAAAATACACTTCTTTTCCAGATAACTCACTGAGAGGTTTTTTAAAAGATTTCCATTCAGGAGATTGTTGACTCTCATATTCTTTCCAAGCTCTTCGAAAGTTTGAAAAACCAATATTATAGGCAGTAAGTGTAAAATAAAATCTTTCATCTATTATGCCTAAGTTACTGATCTGCTGATTTATATTTGAAAAATGAAGACTGCCAGCAAGAATATTTTGTTCTGGATCTTGACGATCCGTAACATTGAAATCTTTAGCAGTATCTTCGGTTAACATCATAATTCCTTGGACACCCATTGCTGACAATGCCTCTGGATTCCATTGTGATTCTTGGAAGCCTATAGCAGCTATCATTCTCCAATCAACATCTGATAATTGAGCTGCCTCTTTGAAATATTCCTGAAATTTGGGTAGATCACTTTCAATCATAGAGAAGAATTTTTTCTTTTCAAAATCATTTACCTGAAATAGATTGGTGGAAGCATTGAGCTCAGTTTCACAAAGTTGCTCAGGAGTTTGCTGTGAACAACCAGCTAGACATAACAAAATAACAATATAGATATTTTTGAAATAACTTTTCTTCATTTCCCCTTTGATTACAATCCCCTTTATAATTATCTTCATACCATTTTAGACTGTATTTTGTGACCAATACAAAAATAAAAATTCTCACCGGGGCAAATGCTTTTTCTCCATCTGCTCTCAAGAAACTTACCACTGCATTTAATTCTCATAACAAAACCTCAGCAATATTTCATGCCAAAGAAGTTTTTTTGATACAGTCAAAAAATGACCGTGAGAAATTAGATAATCTCAAAGCAATCCTTGATGCTAACGAATTTTCATCAGACTTTAATTTTTTCATTGGGCCTAGAAAGTCAACCATAAGTCCGTGGTCATCAAAAACTCAAGACATAGTCCAAAATGTTGGCATTAAAAATATATTTAGAATTGAGAAATTTATTGGTTTTGCTTTGGAGAATATAAATGAGAAAAATGATTTAAATTTTGACACATTATTTGATCGAATGACTCAGTCTTTATTTAGTGAGGAAGAAATTAAAATTTTTTTTCAAAAACAACCACAAAGGCAATTAAATATCATTAATGTTATTGAAAATGGTCAAGCTGCATTGATGGCAGCAAATGAGGAATTTGGTTTTGCTCTATCCTCAGCAGAAATAAAATACCTCTTAGATTTTTATGAGAAACAGGATAGGAATCCAACGGATGCTGAGCTCATGATGTTTTCCCAAGCAAACTCTGAACATTGTCGGCATAAAATTTTTAATACTAAATGGTTTATTGACGGTATCGAGCAAGAGAATTCATTATTTGATTTAATTAAAAAAACAAGTAGTTCATCACCAAAGGGATTAATTTCTGCATATAAAGACAATGCAGCCGTAATTTCTGGTACTTGTGTAGAAAAATTATCAATTTGTAATAATAAATTTGAAGCAAGTCCAGAGAACGTTAACACAACTATAAAAGTGGAAACCCACAATCATCCAACAGCAATTTCTCCCTATCCCGGAGCCTCTACAGGTTCGGGAGGAGAAATTAGAGATGAGGGAGCTACTGGCATGGGCGCTAAACCAAAAGTTGGTCTAGTTGGCTTTAACGTTTCAAACCTGAGAATTCCCTCATTACCTAAGAGTTGGGAGGGAAAAGAATTTAAACCTGAGAGAATTGCTTCTCCTCTAGAAATAATGATAGAAGCTCCAATCGGAGCTGCAGCATTTAATAATGAGTTTGGTCGACCAAATATATTGGGCTATTTTCGTTCTTTAGAGACAGCACCTGAAAACGGAAAATTTTTTGGTTATCACAAACCCATAATGTTAGCCGGTGGCATTGGCGAAATTTTAGACAGAAATAATTTTAAAAAAGATATTGCTGAAGATTATCTCATTATTGTTTTGGGCGGCCCCTCAATGTTAATTGGTTTAGGTGGGGGAGCTGCTTCTTCCATGTCATCTGGAGAAAGTGATGAAGATTTAGATTTTGCCTCCGTGCAACGGGATAATGCCGAAATGGAAAGACGATGTCAGGAAGTTATAAATTTTTGTAATTCAGAAGATCCAAGCATTATCGAATTTATTCACGATGTCGGAGCAGGAGGGCTGTCCAATGCCATTCCTGAACTAGCCAAAGATTCAAATCATGGTGTATTTATTCACTTAGAAAAAATTCCTTGCGCAGATGAATCCATGTCTCCCATGGAAATTTGGTCAAATGAATCTCAAGAAAGATATGTAATTGCTATCAATAAAGATAATGAAAAAGTTTTTGAAGCAATTTGTCAGCGAGAACGTTGTCCTTTTGCAGTAGTTGGAACAACTATCGAAGAAAAATCAATAAAGTTGTTTGATCAAATTAAAAATGAATACCCAGTTGATGTTCCTTTAGAGATGTTGTTTGGTGATTTACCTCTTGATCCAAAAAATGTCACAACCATCAATCCAATTCAACAACCTTTCATACAACACAAAACTCTGGAGGAAGCTTTATCAGACCCCACTATAGCTTCGAAATCTTTTTTGATTACCATTGGAGACCGAACCGTTGGTGGCATGACTGCAAGGGATCAATTTATCGGGAAGTGGCAAGTACCAACTTCAAATTATGCCATGGCTTTGCGATCATTTGATAGCTTCGAAGGAGAGGCTATTGCAATAGGAGAAAAACCTCATATCGCAATGGTAGATGCTGCAGCATCCATGCGCATGGCTATGTCAGAAGCAATTATGAATTTGGTTTCGGTACCCATTTCATCATTGAGCAATATCAAAGTCTCAGCTAATTGGATGTCAGCAACTGGTAATAATGTCGATGATTTAAATTTAAGGTTAGGGGTTCAAGCTCTTTCTGATTTTTGCGTTGACTTAAATATTGCTATCCCTGTTGGTAAAGATTCTCTGTCTATGTCTACTACTTGGGACAGTGAGGAACATTCTTTTGAGGTAAATAGTCCCCTCAGTGGCATCATTACTGCAGTAGCTAATGTGAATGATGTGCGACAGGCAATCACTACAGAATATCAAAATACAGCTCATCCACTATTAGCATATGTTTTTCCTGATGAAAATTTAGCCCTAGAAAAAAATGCTATCCCAGATATTTCTCCAGATGCCATTAAGAGTATGTTTGATTTTCTTCAAGAAAATATTAGAAATAAGAGTATTCTTGCGTTGCATGATGTTTCGGATGGGGGTCTTTTGTGTTGCTTATCTGAACTTTGTTTTACTAATAAAATCGGCATCACTTGGGAAGTTGCAAACAACAGCAGCATGGACGAAATCTTTACACCAGAAGAGCAACTGAAACTTTTTCCATTTGCTGAAACCATAGGTGCTGTTATTCAGATTGATGCAAAAAATTATGATTTGCTGAGGTCTTCTGCAAAGCAGATGGACATTAGTATGTGCCAGGTAGGCAAACCAGTGGGCAAAAGAATTTCTATCAAAACTAAAAATAATAATAATGTAATTTTGGACAAATGCATTACTGACCTGGAAAGAGCTTGGAGTCAAACCAGTCATCACATTAAAGCAATACGAGATAATAAAGATGATGCATTAGCAGAGTATGATTTAATCTCAGACACCGATCATAAAGGATTATTTACAAGTGATACATTTCAGATGTCACAACCCAAAAATTCCATTTTTAATTTTTTAAAGCAAAAACCAAAGGTTGCAATTCTGAGGGAGCAAGGTATTAATGGTCAATTTGAAATGGCAGCTGCTTTTATGGCAGCAGGTTTCGAAGCAGTTGATGTTCATATGGATGATCTTATTAAAGATAGGATGACTCTTGAGGATTTTCAGGGCCTTGCAGCATGCGGTGGCTTTTCGTATGGGGATGTTTTAGGTGCGGGCAAAGGTTGGGCAAACTCAATTTTATTCAATGACAGATTGAATGATGAATTTGCATCATTTTTTCATAATGATAAGAAATTTACTTTGGGAGTATGTAATGGCTGCCAAATGCTATCAAACCTAAAAAGTATTATTCCTGGGACCCAATATTGGCCAACTTTTGTAAAAAATCATTCAGATCAATTTGAAGCACGCTTGGCACAAGTCAAAATACAGAAATCAAGTTCAATATTATTTGCTGGCATGGAAGATTGGTCCTTACCGATAGCATGCGCTCACGGAGAGGGACAAGTAGCTTTCGATAAATCTAAAGATTTCAAAATACTGGATGAGCAAAACCAAGTCTTTATGAATTTTGTAAATTCAAATGGGAATTCAACTGAGCGGTATCCTTTGAACCCTAATGGTTCTGTCATGGGAATAACCGGTGTAGCAAATCAAGATGGAAGAGTTTCTATTTTGATGCCGCACCCAGAAAGAGTATTCAGAAGCATACAGTTTTCATGGAAACCCAGTCATTGGAAAGAATATTCTCCATGGATGCAAATCTTTATCAATGCCAAAAAATTCTGCTAGATTTTAGCTGAGAAGAATTTGATCTTCTCTAAAGGTAAAAGTGTTTTTCGAAAGATCGTCTTGATAAAATTTAAGTGTTAGTTTCACAGTTGGGAAGGCTACTTCTTCCCAAGGGATTTCTTCTAATGCCAATAATTTAACTTCAGAACTTTCTATTGTGGTCCCAAAAGTTGCATTTGGTAGATCAGCTAAATAAAACATGTGTACTTGATTTATATGCGGCAAACTAATCATGGTGTAGGGTTGAACGATCTTAATATCAGCAAGTGTTTCTTCTTGAGTTTCACGAATTGCACCTTCTTGTAATGTCTCCCCATTTTCAAGGAAGCCCGCTGGCAGTGTCCACTTATCTTTGCGAGGAAAAATATTTCTTTTTGCCATAAGAATTTTATTATCATGCACACTCAATGCGCCCACAACAACATTGGGATTTGAGTAAAATATTTCTCCACAGTCAGGACAACAGAAGCGTTTGCGATTATCATCTTCGGGAATGATAAATTTCAATTGATCACTGCCACAGTTTGAACAATACTTCACTAATTTGCCCCTGTAAAAATTAAAAAGTTAAACTATCTTATATGATTTCAGACATAAAAGATAAACTTGACCCGTTAACGGCTATCGATGTAAAAGACTTTGATAAAAAACAGGCTGGAATTTTAATTTATATTAAGCAAAATGATCAGGGCATCCCCGTTGATCTGATTTATACACTGAGATCTTCAAATATGACAACGCATGCTGGAGAGGTTGCATTTCCAGGTGGGATGCAGGATGAAAGAGACTTAAATCTTGCTGAAACTGCAATTCGTGAAACTCAAGAAGAAACAAATTTGCAACGACAAGAAATTGACATGTTAGGAACGTTTAACCCTTTGATTTCAAGACATGGAGTGCTTGTACATCCATTTGTTGCTACAGGAAAGTTTGAATATCAGTTGACACCAAACGAAGAGATAGAATCTATATTTCTCGTTCCAATTGACTATCTGATGAAATCGCAGAATATTGTTTGGGAGGATTTATCTAGAGATGGAAAGCAGCTTAATGTTCCCAGTTGGAGTTATAATAATTATAAAATTTGGGGATTGACCGCAATGTTTACAACAATTTTTTTAAATAGATGCTTCAATGCAGAAATAGAGTTAAATTTTTTATGATAAAAGAACTAGGTAAAAAGAAATTTACTTCTGCTGACAATAGTTTTTGGGTTGCTGAAAACGCAACAGTCATTGGTGACGTCTATTTAGGGAAAAATTCAAGCGTTTGGTTTAATGCAATTTTGAGAGGTGATAATGAGCCAATCATTGTTGGAGATGGATCTAATATTCAAGATGGTGCCATTCTCCATACTGATCCTGGGTTCAAATGTGAAATTGGAAGAAATGTCACAATTGGACATATGGCAATGATTCACGGGTGTAACATTGGCAATGATACTTTGATCGGAATAAATTCAGTTATTTTAAATGGGGCACAAATTGGAAAAAATTGTATTATCGGTGCCAAAGCACTAATCACTGAAAAGATGGACATACCAGATGGTTCAATGGTGATGGGTATACCTGCAAGAATCACACGTCAGCTATCAACTGAAGAGCAAGAACTCCCAAGATTGAATTCTCATTTTTATGTTGAAAATGCAAAACGATTTCGTAAGGAAGGTTTTTAATGAAATATGCTTTAATCACAGGAGCTTCAGCAGGAATAGGGGCAGAGATTGCCAAACAACTTGCTGCCAGAGGGTACAACATTATTTTAACTGCAAGAAGAAAAGACAGACTCAAAGAATTTTGCCAAGCATTGCAAACAGAATTTAATGTAAAAGTTGATTACTTTGCTGCAGACCTTGCAGAGCCAGATGCTCCGCAAGCACTTTATGATTTTTGTAAAGGCAAAAACTATGATGTCGAGGTTTTAATCAATAATGCGGGATATGGTTTACCAGCCCCTTTCCACAAAACTCCAATGGAGCAGGAAGAGAAATTTATCAGGGTGCTTGGAATTTCTGTTATTGCTTTGACTAAATTATTTATCCCTGACATGCTCAAAGCCAAGAATGGTTACATCATGATAGTTTCATCAGTTGCTTCCTTCGCTCCCCCATCCACCATTCAAGTTCTTTATGGACCCATTAAAACATTCATGAATCGTTTTAGTGATGCTATGAATATCAGTTACAAATACAGAGGGATTTCGTCCACATCTGTTTGTCCAGGTTTTGTGATTACAGAGTTCCACTCAGCATCAGGTACTCAAAAAGAAATGGACAAAGTTCCTCCTTTTATGAAGTTAGATGTAGAAAGTGTTGCTGAAGAGGGATTAGATGCAATGTTCAAAAGAAAAAGAATGTCAATTCCAAGCAAAAGATACAAAATCATTGTTTTTTTAATAAAATATGCCCCCAAACTTGTGTCCTTATTAAGTAATAGATTGACTGGTGGTAGATATAGAAAGCGTAAGACCTCCGATGAAAACTAATGAAATAAGACAAGCTTTTCTAGATTTTTTTGAGGGAAATGATCATCAAATTATTCCATCTAGTTCACTGGTTCCAGTCAATGATAAGACCTTACTTTTTACCAATGCCGGTATGGTTCAATTCAAGGACATTTTTCTTGGACAAGAACCAAAGAAGTTTGATAGGGCTACAAGCTCACAAAAATGTATTCGAGCAGGTGGCAAACATAATGATCTTGAAAATGTTGGTTACACATTAAGGCATCATACTTTCTTTGAAATGCTTGGAAATTTTAGTTTTGGAGATTATTTCAAAAAGGATGCAATAAAATTAGCTTGGCAGTTTTTAACTGAAAAACTTAATCTTGAACCGGATCGATTGTGGATTACGGTTTATGAGGATGATGATGAAGCACGTGATATTTGGATTCATGAAATAGGGATTGAACCCGAGAGAATTGCTAAACTTGGGGAAAAAGATAATTTTTGGTCTATGGCCGAAACAGGTCCATGCGGACCTTGCTCAGAAATCTTTTATGATCACGGTGACCACATTGAGGGGACTCCTCCGGGTCATGATGGTGATGAGGGAGATCGCTTCGTAGAAATATGGAATCTAGTCTTTATGCAATTTAACAGGGATTCGGAAGGCAAGCTTCACAAACTACCCGAACCATCTGTTGATACTGGAATGGGTTTGGAAAGAATAGCAGCTGTGCTTCAAGGGGTTAATTCCAATTACGAAATAGATTCTTTTAAAAATTTAATAGCAGCTTCAGAGAGTCTTTTGGAATCTTCTGGAAATACATCTCATAAAGTAATTGCCGATCATATTAGATCTACTTGTTTCTTAATTGCCGATGGAATTTCTCCAAGTAATGAGGGAAGAGGTTATGTGTTGCGAAGGATTATGCGAAGAGCTATCCGTCACGGTTATAAGATTGGAGCAAGAAAACCATTTTTGTATAAATTAGCTTCGGTATTGGTAGGGGAAATGAAAGGAGCCTATCCAGAAATAAAGAAACTTGAAAGTGATTTAGAAGAGATAATAAAATTTGAAGAAAAACAGTTTCTAACTACTTTAGAAAAGGGTATAAAAATTCTTGATGAGGCAATTGCTAATCATCCAAATCAGATTATAAATGGAAATTTAGTTTTTAAGCTCCATGATACTTATGGATTTCCATATGATTTAACTGCTGACATTGCAAGGGAAAAAAACTTAGAGATAGATAAAGCTGGATTTGACAGAGCTATGGGGGTACAAAAGACTACCTCAAAAGCAGCAAGTTCTTTTAAATCAGAGATGCCAGACATCATCAATGTTGAAGATACAGAATTCTTAGGCTATTCTGAGATGACTCTCGATACTAAAGTGATTGCTATATGGGCAGGACAAGATAAAAAATCTAAAGTTGATAAACAAGGTGAATATTTTTTTGCGGTTGATCAAACACCTATTTATGCTGAATCAGGGGGTCAGGTTGGAGATAGAGGGATTTTTAAAGGTAAAAACTGTTCAGGTAGTATCAAAGATTGTCAAAAACAAGGAAAAGTCTTTTTACATCAGATTAATTTAGAAACTGGATCCCTTGAGGTTGATGATAAAATATTTATTGAAGTGGACACAAATAAAAGAAAAAAAACTGAATCACATCACTCTGCAACGCATCTTGTGCATGCGGCACTCAAGCATGTTCTTGGAGATCATGTTCAACAAAAGGGCTCTCTGGTTGACGAATATAAATTACGTTTTGATTTTTCTCATAAAACTGCACTTACTGAAGAAGAGATAAGAAGAATTGAAGAAATGGTTAATGCAGAAATACTCAAGAACGTTGAAGTCACAACTAAAATCATGGACTTGGATGATGCTAAGAAAACTGGAGCAGAATCACTTTTTGGAGAAAAATATGATGAACAAGTACGAGTTCTATCTATAGGTGAAGATGATTTCTCACTGGAGCTATGCGGGGGTACTCATGTCAAAAGAACTGGTGATTTAGGAGCATTTATCATCGTGAGTCAATCGAGTGTTTCTTCTGGAGTAAGAAGAATAGAAGCTTTGTCAGGGCCAAGAGCATTTGAGTACTTTGCTAATTTAAGATCAATCGTTACCTCAGCTCAAACTATGCTGAATGCTCCATTAGATGAAGTGGAAGCAAAAATTGAAGGGGTGCTCAAACAGAATAAAGAACTAAAAAAAACTAAGAAAGAATCTATGAGTTTATCGGTTGAATCTGAAGAGGAGCATGAAATTGTTGTTTCCAATGAAAACATACTGTTAAAAATTCATCAATATGCAACAAGTGAACCCAAAGTGCTTCGAGCAGTTGTTGATAATGTCATTCAAGAAACTGCAAAGACTATTTTTATTTGCTTGAGTGTAAAAAAAGAGACTATAAGTATCCTATGTGGAATCTCCAAAGATTTACAAGGGTCAATCTCTGCAAAAGATATTGTAACTTCCTTGACTGCAAAGATTGATGGAAAAGGAGGTGGCAGAACTGAATTTGCTCAAGGAGCAGGCAAACCAGTTTCTAAATCTAAATTTGTATCTTCTATCCCAAATATCATAGAATCACTGGCCTGAGAGGCAAAACCTTGAAAAATATAATCGTTCAAAAATTCGGTGGGACTTCTGTTGGCTCAACAGAGAGAATCACACATGTGGCTAAAATTATAGAAGCAGCTACAAAAAACTCAAAAGTAATCGTAGTAGTGTCTGCTATGAGTGGGGAAACTGATCGTTTGATTGAGCTTTCAAAATCTTTCAGTTCCACTCCAAATAAAAGAGAATTTGATGCATTAATTTCTACCGGAGAAAAAGTAAGTGCATCACTTCTTGCAATGGCATTAGAGTCAGAGGGTATCTCTGCAAAATCATATTCTGCATCTCAAGTATCACTGAGAACTACATCTCAATTCTCTAAGGCAAAAATTTTAGATATTGATAAACAAAGAATGCAACAAATTTTGGAAGAGGATAATGTTCCAATTATTACAGGATTTCAGGGAATTACTGAGGGGGGAGATGTTACAACTCTTGGAAGAGGAGGTTCTGATACCACAGCAGTAGCAATTGCAGCAGCCGTTGATGCTAAGAGATGTGATATCTATACTGATGTGGATGGAATTTATACAACCGACCCAAATGTAGTACCAAGCGCCAAAAAACTTGGACAAATTTCAATGGAGGGGATGTTGGAATTATCAGGTCAAGGAGCAAAAGTAATTCAAATAAGAGCCGTCGAGTTTGCTAATAAATACCGAGTCCCAGTTCGAGTGTTGTCGAGTTTTAGTGAGGGTACTGGTACTATGATAAATTTAGATGATAATAATATGGAAGATGCAGAAATTTCAGGAATTGCTTTTCAGAAAAACCAAACTAAAGTAACTTTTACCGCCGTCGAGGATACGCCCGGTATTGCCTCTAAAATTCTTGGACCTCTCAGTGATGCAGATATTCAAGTAGATGTAATCGTACAAAATGTAGGTATTGAAGGGAAAACAGATTTCACTTTTACCATCGATTCTGATGAAAAATCCCTACTCGATAGAGTCGTTCCAATAATTCAAGAATCTATAAATTATAAAGATATATTAATTGATAATAAGATTGCCAAGGTATCGATTGTTGGAGTTGGAATAAGATCTCATGCGGGTGTCGCATCGAAAGCTTTCAGAGCATTAGCAGAGCATAATATCAATATTGGTATGATCAGTACATCGGAAATTAAAATGACAATTGTCATTGCAAAAAATGACCTTGAAAAAGCTGTGAGAGTCTTGCATGATGAATTTGAACTGGAAAAGTAAATATGTATGACCTAGTCTTAAAAAATTGCAATGTTGTTAATGAAAATGTTGTTTCAGAAGTAGATATTGGAATAAACGATGAAAGAATTGAAAAAATTGCAGCCAATATTAGTTCTGAAGCAAGAAATGAAATTGATTTGCAAGGCAAACTTTTAATACCAGGTTTAATTGATGATCAAGTGCATTTCAGAGAGCCGGGGTTAACTCATAAAGGGGAAATAGCTACTGAATCCAAGGCTGCCATTGCAGGAGGAGTGACAAGTTATTTTGAAATGCCTAACGTTAATCCTAATACCTCAACCATTGAGAATTTAGAAAAAAAATTTGATATTGCTGCAAATAAGTCATATGCAAATTATTCTTTTTACCTTGGTGCAACCAATGATAATATCGAAGAAATCAAAAAATCTGATCCTAATGCATCATGTGGTCTGAAAGTTTTTATGGGTGCTTCGACCGGTGATTTATTAGTGGATAAATATGAATCATTAGAAAAAATATTTGAACATTGCCCTACTAATATTGTGACTCATTGTGAAGATCCAAAAAGACTGGTTGAAAATGAAAATATTTTCCAAGAAAAATATGGAGATCAATTGCATGCAGCTCATCATGCTGTTATTCGAGATGAGGAGTGTTGCTATTTATCTAGCTCTTTGGCAGTTGGTCTTGCAAAAAGATTTGGAGCCAACCTCCATGTACTGCATTTATCAACAAAAAGAGAGATGGACTTATTTGAGTCAGGTCCAATAGATAATAAAAAAATTACCGCAGAGGGCTGTGTACATCATCTAACTTTCAGTGATAAAGATTATGAAGAACTTGGTAATTTTATTGTTTGTAATCCATCTATAAAGACTGAAGAAGATAGACTTGGACTAATTGATGCAGTCACAGCAAACAAGATTGATATTTTTGCTACGGATCATGCTCCACATACTTTTGAGGAAAAGAGTGGAAAGTATCCAAAAATTCCTGCTGGTATTCCTCTTGTTCAACATTCTCTTCAGATGCTTTTAGAGTTTTATTTTGACGGAATTTTTTCTCTCGAGATGATCGTTGAAAAATCTAGTCATAATGTTGCTAAAAGATTTAATATCAAAGATAGAGGTTACATCAGAGAGGGTTATTTTGCCGATTTAACTTGTGTGGATTTAGACAAACATTACACAGTTAAAAAGGACAATATTCTATTTAAATGTGGATGGTCACCACTCGAAAATAGAACTCTCAGATCATCAATTTTTGCCACAATTTTAAATGGTAATATTGCCTTTAAAGATGGAGTATTTGCTAAATCCCCACTTTTTGGAAAAAGATTAGAGTTTAATTACTAGATATTCATCAACTAGTTGATCATAATAACGAAAGGTTTAGGAGAGGTGGCTGAGTGGTCGAAAGCGGCACCCTGCTAAGGTGTTATACGGGTAACTGTATCGAGGGTTCGAATCCCTCTCTCTCCGCCAAACATTAATGCATTTTTGTCTCTCAACTTTTATTAATGCATAATGAATTTAACAATTTTAACGGAGAAAAGAAATGACAAAAAAGAGTATTTATTTTTTTGGGATCATATTAGGTTCATTTTTAATAGTAAGTTGTGGAAGTAATGAGGGAAGAAATGCTCTTATAGAAACAAGTCCAACAGAAGATATTTCAAATCCAGAACCTTCTTTCATTGAGTTCATGGCCTGTGAGGGTGGTCCCGGATTTAATTCGGAGAATATGACTTCTATGATTGCAGATTATCAAAAGTTGCTGACAGATGATTCTCTACGTGGAGCATGGGGTTATGTTCCAGCAGCTGATACTAATGCCTTTGGTAATACCGGATGGTGGGAACTAATGTGGTCTTCCCAAGAGGAAGCAGACACTGCATGGCAAAGTTGGTCAAGCAACCCAGACGCTGTGGCGTGGAGTGAAAAATATGCAGATGTATTGACCTGTGATGTCGAGGGAAGAAATGCCTTAGATGCGATTTTTCCAATTGATTTTAATGAATTTGGGGAACTTCCTGAAAGTGGTTATTTTTTCAGTGAATTTCACAGATGTTATTACAACGAAGGCTCATCTAAAAGTGATGCAGTTGCATTTCTTCCTAAGTATACAGCTGAAGTAATGGCAAATGCTGAAGGTTTTGCAGGAACCTCTTTTCACTATGGAAACTATTATGCTCAATTGAATGAACAAGGCTCACATACTGAAAATGGAATAGATTTTCTTTGGGCAAGTTTTACTAACAGTGCTGAATCAATGGCTAAAAGTGAAGAAGTTTTCGAAACCAAGATGAGAAGTATTTTATTCCCTCAGTTTAGTGAATTTGCACAATGTGACGAAGTTCCAGATATTTATCATGGCTATGTTTTTTATAATGCCGATGATAAAGAATTTATGCCTACTTTCTAAAAAAGGCTTTTTTAGAAACCACTCTTTACAGAGTGGTTTTTATTGAAAAAACCTAAAAAATTCATAATTATTATTAATGTCTGAACATTCCAAAACCCTTAGGGTGATTCTTGGCAATCAATTATTCCCCCTTGAATATCAAGATTTTACAGAGAATGAAATTATTTTCATGGCTGAGGATTTTGGTCTTTGTACTTATGTCAAACATCATAAAGCTAAAATACTTTTATTTTTTTGTGCCATGCGTGCCATGAGAGATAAAATATCATCAATTGGAAAAACGGTAATTTATTACGATTTTTCAAATGAATTTGAAACCTCTTTTTTTGAAAAACTTAAAAATACTATTCACGACCAAAAAATTAAAAAAGTTACTTTTTTTGAAATAGAAGATAAACCTTTTGAAGAAGATCTCTTAGCATTGCTTTCGCAACTTAATATTGCTGTCGAGATAAAAACTTCACCAATGTTTCTAGATAACCGGCCAGACTTTGCCGATTTTTGTGAAAATAAAGATTTTATCTTGCAAGCAACCTATTACAGACGTGCTCGAAAAAGATTAGACCTTCTTGTTGATGATGGAAAACCGGTCGGTGGAAAATGGAGTTTTGATGAAGATAATAGAAAAAAACTTCCCAAAAAAATGGAATTACCAAATATTCCTAAAATAGTACCACCAAAGGATTATGATCAAATTAAAGATTTTGTTAGTTCAAAATTTCCTGACCACCCTGGTGAGGAAAACCTTTTTTTCCCTTATACCCATCAACAGGCTTTTGATTGGATGCAAGAATTTTTTGAGATCAGGTTTGAAAATTTTGGACCTTATGAGGATGCTGTTAGGCCAGATGAGCATTTTATCTTTCATTCAGCATTGAGTACTTCATTAAACATGGGATTGATAACACCTGATTTTGTGATTGATGCTGCAGTCGAATATGCAAAGAAAAATAATATTCCAATTAATAGTTTAGAGGGTTTTATCCGTCAGGTTTCTGGATGGAGAGAATTTATTCGTGGAGCTTATCAGAATTTCTCTGAGCGTATGATTTCAAGAAACTTTTGGAATCATAAAAGGCAGATGACTGCTGATTGGTACAATGGTACAACGGGAATTGACCCACTTGATAATGCGATTTTGGGTGCACAGAAATTTGGTTTTACTCATCATATTAATAGATTGATGATTCTTGCAAGTATTATGAATATGTCGAGGATTCATCCTGACAAAATTTACCAGTGGTTTATGGAAATGTTTGTTGATTCTTCGGATTGGGTAATGGTTCCAAATGTTTATGGTATGGGAACATTTGCTGATGGTGGAGTTTTTTCAACAAAACCATATATTTGTGGCTCAAGTTATATTTTGCGAATGTCAAATTTTTCAAAAGGTCCATGGTGCCAAGTTGTGGATGGTCTTTATTGGAAATTTATTGAAGATAACCTCGATTTTTTCAAAACAAATCCAAGGTTATCAATTATGGTTAATGCTCATGCCAAACTAGATGCCGAGAGAAAAGAAGCTATTTTTTCTGCAGCAAATAATTTTATTGAAACCAAAACTTTTAGTTGAAAAAAATAAAAAAAACAAACCTTCCTTCAAAAATTTGTGTAATATGTAATAGGCCTTTTACTTGGAGGAAAAAGTGGGAGCGCTCATGGGATGAAATCCGTTTTTGCAGCAAAAAGTGTAAAATCATATCAAAACAAGGAGATTGATTAATGTCAGATTATGCAAACTTAGAAATTCAAGATAACATTTCTTTCATCACTCTTGATGATGGAAAAGTAAATGCTTTTTCGATTGAAATGCTTGAAGCCATTAATGCTTGTTTGGATGAAGTTCCAAGAGACAAGGGTTGCTTGGTAATCAAGGGTCGTGAGGGAATTTTTTCTGCTGGATTTGACTTAAAAACTTTTGCTTCAAAAGATTTTGACCGTATTACAAAAATGAGTGATATGGGAATGCAACTAATGTTTAATTTGTTTACTTTTCCTCGACCTACCATTTCAGTTTTGACTGGGCATACAATTGCAATGGGATTGTTTATGTCTACAAGTACTGATTATCGTATTGGTTTAGATGATAAATTCATTGTGCAAGCAAATGAAGTAAGAAATGGTATGGATATTCCTACAAGTATTATGGAGTTAGTTGCAAGTAGAATTACCAAAGACCATGCGTATCGCATTTTATTGCATGCAGATCCATACTCTTTTCACGATGCGGTAACGGCTGGAATTATCGATGAGTTAGTTGCAGCTTCGGATATTGAAAAGGTTGTCTTGGATAAAGCAGCAGATTTAGCAACCCTAGGCCATCCGCAATACGAAAAGACAAAATCAGTTTATATTGCAGATACTGTTAAGGTGATTGAACCTTTAATCTTTAGATAAATAATGCCTAAAGGTTATTGGGTTGCAAAAGCACACATTTATGATTTAGATAAACTCAAATCCTATGGCAATTTAGCCGAGAAAGTAATTGAAAAGTTTGGTGGTATTTTCCTTGTGCGTGGAGGAAAGCAAAAAACTACTGAAGGTGATGATTTTTCAAGAAATGTGGTTGTGGAATTTCCATCTTATGAGATTGCCTTAAAAGCTTATCAAAGTCAGGAATATCAAGATGCACTTAACATATTAGGAGATGGAGCAAAAAGAAATTATGCAATTGTTGAAGGTTATTTATCTTAAATTCTTATCAGCTACAAATGGGTTGGTCAGCCTTTCTTGTCCAAAACTAGAATTTGGACCATGACCTGGAATAAATTCGATGGTATCTCCCAGAGGCCATAATTTTTTTTCAATTGAATCAATTAGTTCTTGAAAGTTCCCTCCTGGCAAATCTGTTCTTCCAATTGACCCATTGAATAAAACATCTCCAACTAATGCAAGCTTTGATTCCTTTTGGACAAAAATAATATGCCCGGGAGTATGTCCAGGACAAAAATAAACATCTAATGTCACCTTGCCAATTGTTACCTTGTCTCCCTCATCTAACCAAATAGAGGGAGAACAATTCCTGGCATGTACTCCAAGTTTTTGACCCAGGTCCTCTAATCCATCTAACAAAAATTTATCTTTCTTGTGGGGGCCTACAATAGGTATTTGCAAAATATCTGCAAGCTCTTCAGCACCTCCTGCATGGTCAATATGTCCATGAGTTAAAAGTATTTTTTCTGGAATTAGAGAATGTTTTTTTGCTGTATTAAGAAGTATTTCAATCTCACCTCCTGGATCAACAAAGGCACATTTTCGCGACTGGATACAAAAAACAACAGGTGCATTTTGCTGGAACGGAGTGACAGGATTAATTAATGCTTTTATATTTGACATTGTTACAATATAAATTATGTCTGAAGATTTTAAAAATAAAACTCATTCTCAAGAAATTCAAGAGTCTTTTTTAAGTCTAAGAAAACCCTCAAATACCGAAGATGAGAAGTTTATTTCAGGCATTTCTTCATCGTATGAAGCTGCTAAATTAAGAAGTGCCTCAAAAACGGGGAAGCCGGAAAATTTTCATTCACCTGTAAAATTTTCTTGGTCTGCATTTTGGAAGTCACTAATTTATGAGAATCTTCCTCCAGTAGTATTTTCGCCTCTGGCGGCTCTTATTATGGAAGGAAGCATGAGTAGGGCTTGGCATGTAATGAATAACAGAGGTCTTCTTGCAGTATCTACTAAGCATCATCCGAAACTTTTTATTATCCAATCATGGTTAATTATCTATCCTGCTTCTTGGCTGATGAATATAGGGCTTTTTCTTGCACTTTTTAGTGATATTCAAGTAATTGCTAATATCGATCCCTTTCATATGATTCTTGCCTACTTACTTCTATTTATGAGAAGACTCATTATTGCAACCAAATATGGTTATTTTCGTCCGGAAGATTTAGAGAGACTGTGTTTACCAGCACCAGATTGGGATAATGATAAAACAATAAGGCGCTTGGTAGGGCAAGGTTGGTTGAGACCATATAACTTCCCAGGAATAATTGAGGATGAGCTTACAGTTGCCATGGATGAAAATGATACTTGTTTACAGGCAATACCCTTGGAGTTTGATGATGAAACTTCAAAACAATTAAGAAATGAACCTTTCCATCCTTTGTTCCCACCGAAAACAAGTGCGACTGATGAAAATCAAATAGCTTCAGGATTTATTTTGCATAAAATCTTAAAATCCGTATATGACTTTAGGACATTTAAGTTTTTTGAAGTAGTCATGTATAGCACCATTATGATAATGGTAGTAACACCTTTTCTTTCTAAATTTTTATATGGAGGAATGTTATTTGGTGAAACGATACAAGAGAAAATTATTTCTAGTGCAACGTTGATAGGGTTTGCTAATGGGTTTCAATTGCTTATGTTTGGTCTCGTTTGTTCCATCGATTATGAAAGACGTTTTAAAACTGCAAATAAGTTAGGGCAGATGGTTGCTTATCCGGGACTAGCCTTTGCTGAGTTGATGAGGTCTTCAGGAGATTTAAAAAAGAATTCAGTTTACTTAGATCTTCAAAAGCGACTTAATGTATTTGGTTGGATGAATATTAGGAAAGTGATGCGATCATTTGGAGAGGCATTTTT
>Ga0066835_10000059_pt1 | contig 20244 bp, 22 predicted proteins | sample ETNtaG_3_FD_67280 | JGI IMG/M metagenome (GOLD analysis project Ga0066835, IMG submission 67280) | Marine microbial and viral communities from oxygen minimum zone, Eastern Pacific Ocean - ETNP201302SV84 | ecosystem: Environmental > Aquatic > Marine > Unclassified ... | reverse complement strand
TGCGGGGAGTAATCTAACAACAGGAGATCACAACACCCTCCTCGGTTACGAGGCAGAAACATATTACACGAACTCTTACGCAAATGTATCTGTTGGGTATTATGCTAAGGTTGGGTATCGGTATAATGTAAGTGTTGGATATCAAGCAGGTCATTCGATGTACAACCAAACAGATAATTCTGTACTTATAGGTTATAGAGCTGGGTACGATATGGATGGTGGGGATAGTGTTACTTATATTGGATATGAAGCAGGACGTGGTGGCGGTTCTAATAGTCATAATATTGGAATAGGGTATAGGGCAGCATATTCCATGAGTAGTGGGTACAATAATGTTGGCGTTGGGAGTTATAGCAATTATTATATTAGTAGTGGCCTTAATAATGCATCATTGGGGTATGATGCAGGATCTCGAATAACTAGTGGGGACAATAACACAAGTGTAGGTTATAGAGCTCTTTATAATGGAGCTCAATATTTTACTGGCGATAACTCTACGTGTATTGGGCATAATGCAAATCCTTCTTCAAGTTCTGTAAGTAACGAAATTACATTAGGTGATTCAAATGTTACGACATTAAGATGTCAAGTTACTAGCATTACTGCATTATCAGATGAAAGAGACAAAACAGCTATAGAAGATTTAGACTTAGGTTTGAATTTTATAAAGGCCATGAAACCAAGAAAGTTTACTTGGAACAGAAGAGATGGTAAATGGGAAGGTAAAAAAGAAATAGGTTTTATTGCCCAAGAATTGCACGAAGTTGAAATGGATTTTAGTTCTACTACTAGGACTAGATTGGTTAGTTACGAAAACCCATCAAGGTTAGAAGCACAGCCAATGAATACATACCCTATTCTAGTAAAAGCGGTGCAAGAACTATCAGCAAAAGTTGACAGTTTGCAAGCAGAAATAACCAAGTTAAAAGGAGAATAAATATGGCGGTTAATGAATTAGAAAGAGATTACCTAAGAATGTTGCACCAATGCGATATTATAGAAAACATTATGGGTAATATGAAAATGAAAGACGATAGCGCTGAAGCTAAAAAGTCTTGCGTCGGTGGAATTATCATGACGCTTGAAACAGAATTGCTCGATGACAAGTATAAAGATAAAGACTTAACTAAAATACATGCTGTTATTAAAACTGGTAGGGAGTACTGGAAAAGTTAACAATTAAATTAAAAAGGAGATCAAAATGGAAGAAAATAAAAAAACCATTAAGATTAACGGAACTGACTATACTGAAGATCAATTAACAGACGAACAAAAACAAATGGTAAATCATATAGCTGACCTTGATAGAAAAATTGGATCTACAGCTTTTAATCTTGATCAGTTAAGAGTTGGCAGAGACGCTTTTGTTAAACTATTGACAGAAGCTGTTGAGAAGCCACCCGAAAAGGATAACTAATGGAATTAGATGCGCTTTGGAGTTCTATATTAACAGGTGGATTAGGTTTTATTATTTGGTGGGTTAAAAGCCAACATGATGAACTTAAGCGCATATCTATTCTTTTAAACAAAACAAGAGAAGAACTTGCTAAAGAATATTCTACTAAGGTTGAAAGCAATGCTTCAATAGATAGAGTACTTGCTCGCCTTGATGCGCTTGACTCAAAAATAGATAGAATATTGGAGGCAAAATAGTATGGACCCGCTCACAATTAGCGCGGCTATTTCTACGGCAACGGCGGCTTTTGGGGGAATCAAACGCGCTTTTGCAGCGGGCCGCGATCTTGAAAGTATGTCACAAGATTTATCGAGATGGATGGGCGCAGTTTCCGATGTGGATGCAGCGCATAAGTCTGCAAAGAATCCAACCATGTTTCGCAAAGTATTTGGCGGTCAATCTATAGAACAAGAAGCAATTGAAGCATTCGCTGCTAAGAAAAAATTAGAAGCACAGAGAGACGAACTAAAAACTTTCATAATGTTTACTCACGGAACAAGAGCATGGGACGAATTATTAGCTATGGAAGGTGATATTCGTAAACGCAGACAGAAAGAAATATACGAAGCAAAAGAACGAAAAGAAAAAATTATCATGTGGAGCATCGGTATACTTACCGTTGGCATTGGTACTGCTATTCTTCTTGCCTTTACTTATGGGCTTGTCTTGCTTGACAGACGTTAGCTCAGAGGTATTCTAATGGTAGAAAGATGGAAACTTATGAAAAGAAAGGAGTAAAACTTGAAGAAGTACGAAGACGATCAGGTAGTGTATGGGTAGTGTATAATGAAAAAAATCGAGTTGTTGTGATAACGTGTGACAGAGGTGTCGCTCAAACTTTTATGAAACCAAAAGAAAGGAAATGATATGCCGGGATATGGATACACAATGGGGAAGAAGAAACCAAAATCTATGAAGATGACTACTAACAAAAAACCAATGAAGATGGCGAAAAAGACTAAGAAGTCAGGTAAAAAAGGTAAATCTTATGCCTAAGACCGTAAAACATTATTTTCGTAATGGTACTGAACACAAAGGCGGAACACATAAAATGCCAAACGGTCAGTTACATTCTGGAAAGACCCACGGTAAAAACAGCAAACGCTTATTTCATTTTAAAGACTTGAGTGCTACAGCTAAAAAGAAAGCAAAAAGTTAGTTATGGCACAAAAAACGTTAGAAAAAGGTTCAGTTTGGGAAGAAGCAGATACTAATGGTGACGGTGTTGTTACTGATAGAGAAATGGCTATTAAAGAGCGCATGGTGCTATTAGAAAATAGAGACAAAAAAGAAGATCAACAAAGACACTTAGTATGGTTCTCCGCTATTACTGTAACTTTATTCATAGTCGTGTTAATGACGCCGTTAGTTCCTGTTGATAGAATTTCACACCTTTCTGGAATTGCTGAAATTTGGGTATTGAGTAACATGGGTGTTTTGGCTTCTTTCATTGGATTTAACCAACTTGCAAAAAGAGGAGTTAAAAATGATAAAGTACCTTAAAAAACTATGGGCAATTATTTTTCCTAAAAATAAACCTATTGCTAAACGAGGAAGGCCTAAAAAGAAATGATACAAGCATTAATAGGTTCTGTCGGTAGTCTTGCCTCTTCCTATTTAGAAGGTAAAACAGCTATACAAAAAGCTGAAGCTACCATACGCATGAAGGAAGCAACAGGCGAGATTGATTGGGATCTTGCTGCTATGCGAGCATCACAGTCCTCATGGAAGGACGAATGGTTGACCCTGCTCTTCAGTATTCCTCTTGTGCTAAGTTTTTGTGGGGAGTGGGGCAGAGGTATTGTATCCGATGGGTTTGAAGCCCTTGCGGGTATGCCTCAGTGGTATCAAATAGCGTTAGGAGCTATCGTAAGTGCGAGTTTCGCCACACGGTCGGCATCTAAGCTGTTTAACATGAGGAAGAAAAAATAGACTCCAGTAAGTGCGAAGTATGCGGGCACGATATGGAGAACGTCAAGGGAAGTATGCAGTGTAAATACTGTCAATACTTTTATGACATGAACTTAGAGTGGGTTAACTTTGTCCACAAACAAAAGGAGAAAAAAGATGCCGTTCAAACTATCTCAGAGAAGTTTCCAAAAACTGGTGGACGTAGACGAGGATCTGGTAGAAACAGTGAAAAGAGCGATTGAGTTGACGAAAATTGACTTCGGAGTGATTTATGGAGTCCGTTCTTTGGCAGAACAGGAGAAGCTTTTTAATTCGGGCCGATCCCAGACTATGCGTAGTAAACACCTTATACAAGAAGATGGTAAAGCTCATGCTGTCGATTTAATGGCGTACCAAGACGGATCGCCATGTTGGGAAATTCAGGTCTATGATGAAATAGCAGATGCGATGAAAGAAGCTGCGGTACGCACAGATACTAAAATTCGTTGGGGCGCGGCATGGCAAATAGATGACCTTCGTGACTGGGATGGCACAGCTGAAGAAGCTATGAATGCTTATATAGATTTACGTCGTTCACAAGGGCGTCGTCCATTCATTGATGGGCCACATTTTGAAAAGAATTGAGGTTTTTGATATAATTAGTTAATATGTCAACGTGTTATTAAGTTAAGGAGGCGCAGTGGCAGTTTTCAGTATAAAAAGTTTTGGAGGAATAGCTCCTATTGTTCCAGCTAGATATCTTCAGGATAATCAAGCTCAAACAGCTTTGAACTGTCCTGTGTTTCAAGGCAGTATACAAACACTAACAGATGTTGGAACTAAAGTTGTTGATTTACAAAAGACTGGAACTATTCAATCTATATACCGTTTTGGGCAAGATAGTGTATCTGAAAATAACTACTGGTTTCATTGGAACTCTGATGTCGATGTTTGCCGAAGTCAAATAGCAGGAGATGTGTCGGAGTGGACATTTTTTACAGGTGATGGCGGGCCAAAAGCAACATACAATTCGCTTGCTTTGTCAGGCACAAATTATCCTACAGCAACAAGACCTTTAGGGATACCTGCTCCATCTACTCCTATATCTGCATCTGTAAATGCTGGAACGGCTACTTCTCACCCTGCTACAGTTACCTTAACTCCATCACACGTTGCTAGTTTGACTACCGCAAATAATATGTTGATTAGTACTGTAGCTGACAATGCTAACGATTATCAAACTGTTAATTTAACTGGAACAATAACTTCGACTTCAGTTGTAGCTGCAATAAATGCGGTGTCAAATTTAGCTGTTACAGCTACTGAACAAGGCGGTAATGTTGAAATAAATACAACTGCTACTGGCCCAACGGCTAAACTTTTTGTAAAGTTTCAAACTGGAACAGAACCAAATACAGACGGTACATTTACAAACGGTTCACTTAACTTAAGTGCAACTGGAGTACCATATGTTACTGAGACTTATGTTGTAATCGATGATTCTGAAATAAATGCAATATCATCTGGAGATAAATTCAAGATAGACCATGCCAACGACATTGAAATGAATTACGTAACCTATAATTTTACTGGTACTTTAACAGCTGCTGCGTTTGCAACGTTCTTGTCTAACAATCTTGGAAACGCATACGGACAAAAACTCAACGCAACAGCGTATGGTTCATGTGTTGTGCTTACTCCCGGCATTGATGGGACGGGTGCTAATAACTTTATTAGGTACAGAAGGAAATCAGGAACCACTAACGTTGTACAAACAACTATTCGGGAGGATAATTCTAATTCTGATGGCCCTGCCCGCTTGTTTGTAACACAAGCTAATGTAGATGCTATGGAAAATCAGTATCTTAAAATAACTGTAAATGGTACTGAAAACATATTTCCTGTAGTTAATCAGGCGTATGTAAGTTTATTTAACTCGTACACTTATCTTGGCATAGGAGTTCAAACATTTGGGTCTATTGAACCTTTTGCGGTTATTGAAACTACTGCTGTTGGAGCGAATGCAACTTTATCAATACAAAATGGAGACTACCCAGACCAAGCTATATTTACTTTACAGCAAAGTGTTGGGTCTACAGATGAAAGTTCAACAGCAGAAACACGTGTTTATACATATACAAATGTAAATAAAGAATCTGGTTTTGAATTTGAGTCAGCTCCGGCTGAGGCTTCAAATTCTGTTGATGTTAAATTAGGGCAAACTGTATCGTTATCAGGATTTAGTTCTATTCCAAGTAGTTACATAGTTTCTCATAGACGAATATACCGTTCTGTTTCTGGTACATTTTTATTTGTAAAAGAAATAGCATCCTCTGCTGCAAGTTTTACTGATAATGTAAAAGCTGAAGATTTAGCAGAAGAACTTCCAAGTTTGACTTGGAGTGAACCTCCACAAACACTCTCTGGCTTAATAAACTTACCTAATGGAATTATGGCTGGTTTTACAGGGCGTGATATACATTTTTGTGATCCATACCACCCTCATGCATGGCCTGAAAACTATATACAAACAGTTGATTTTCCAGTTGTTGGGTTTGGTAGAATGGATACCACACTTGCTGTTCTAACCAAAGGTACACCATATTTAGTTCAAGGTTCGCACCCTGCAAATATGACTATTGTTAAATCTGAACTCGAACAAGCCTGTGTATCTAAAAGAAGTATTGTAAGTCTTATGGGGGGAGTTGTTTATGCAGCACCTGATGGGTTAATGTTATTGTCACCCGGAGGTTCTAGGATTGTGACTGAAAATCTTTTTGATTTTAGTCAATGGCAAGCTTTTTTCAAACCAGAATCAATACATGCTTATCAACAAGATAACCAGTACATAGCATTTTACAACAACGGGACGCAAAGCGGGGGTTTTATTTTTGATGTAAGAAGTGGTCAATTTATTCTTCATGACATTTATGCTGATGCTGGGTATCACGACCTGCTTTTAGATCAGCTTTTTGTTGTTGTTGATGATAGTGGGAATAAAGTAAAACCATTTAGTGGGGGCGCCGAAAAAAATTACACTTGGAAGTCTAAAAAATTTACAATGCCACAAATAATGGGGTTCTCTTGTGCTCAACTTGAGGCTGAAGCTTACCCTATGACAGTAAAATTTTACGCAGATAACGCGTTGGTACATACACAAACTGTGCAAAATAGAGATCCCTTCAGACTTCCTTCTAAAGTTGGGCGCGACTGGGAAATGCAAATTGAGGGTTCAAAAGAAGTTTTTTCACTTTCTATTGCAAATTCTATGTCGGAGCTAGCAAGTGGCTAATAATCTACCAACCGTCTCGTCCCCTCTTCCACGTGATCTACAACAGTTTGTGCAACGTGTTCGTGAAGCACTTGATGGTGGAGGAGTTGACGGTGTTTTAACTGCACGAAAGCTTATTGCTACTGGAATAGTAACAGGCACATCTACAGGAAATATAACAGCTTCACCTTCTATAAATTCTATTATTGGAATTGAAACTCCACAACCTCCTACAAATTTATCAGCATCTGGAGCTCATGCTAGTATAATAGTTAGTTGGAATGCTCCAGTTTATGCGGGTCATGCTTATACTGAAATCTGGGCTCATACTTCTGATGTTATAGGTGACGCTGTACTTGTTGGTATGACATCTGGTAACAATTTTTCTCATGTTATAGGTGGTTCAGGCACAAGATATTATTGGGTACGAAATATAAATCAGAATGGGGAAGCAGGCGCATTTAATCAAACAGCAGGAACACAAGGTGCAACTTCAGTTAGTCCTGACTTTCTTATGGAGTTGTTAGCTGTAACTTACGGAACTAATTCTAGCTCACCTTTTTTTCAAATAGATACAGAAACAGTAATTAATGGTGTAACTATTCCGGCAGGCACTTACATGAAAAATGCTTTTATCCACGATGCGTCTATAACAAATGCAAAAATTAAAGATTTAACAGCAGATAAAATTACTGCAAGTCTTTTAAACACTGTTGATTTTTATGGTAACAAAATCGCTGGTACAGACATACATCTTGGTGGAAGTGTTAATTACAACGTTGATTCTAGTGGTAACAATATTGGTATATCGTCAGTTTCAAATCCAAACATATCTCTTTTTGGAAATGGATCAGGTGCGTTATTTAATGCGAACGTGTTTAGTATTCGTACAACACCAACACCAGCTACTTTTACAATAAAATTAATTGATTGGGAAAAGATTTCAGTAGGTGCAGAAATTAGATTTTCTAAGCCTAATGGTGACGAAATAAGCTTAGAAGCTGAACACAAAAACAATTGGGGTTTCTATGGGTACGACGCACAAGACGGTGTTACATATAATGTACCCCCCAGACCTCCTTTCATCGGAAATACTTCTACCATTTTTTTAAATAAAGAATTAGTTAAATCTAACTCAGACTCAAGCAGTTTTGATACAAGTGATAATCTTATCTTTGCACAAACATTAAGAGGTACTTCATATAGTAATACATGGCAAGCATATACAGATCGGCATCAACTAGAGTTTGAAGTAGACGGAAAGATTTACACTGTAGCGTGTTTTGGAATCATTAGTGCAAACGACACTTTTGCTGGCAATAGTGGTTCAACTCTTAATAAATTACCTCAACACTGTCCTGCGGACAACAACTCAATATATACCAACAATAGTGGGGTAGCAGGGTATCCTATGAATCCTTATCGTGCTTACGGGCAAACTACAGGATCTACTGCACAAATATCTGGGTTTCCTTCTGAAAATATTACTACTCACAATCTTGGTAATCCGGTAGGTCAGTCAGGGTCATCCTATAACAGTGGGGACCAATTAAGAAGAGTATACACTCCAACAGCTCTTGGTGGTGGTCCTAGTGATGCTGGCATGACTGGTGCTTTAATTACAGTTAAAGTCGTTGACGACAGCGGCAGTAATGTTTTTGCTTTTGATAAAGGAGAACAGGGGCAGTTTGATTCTAATGGGAACCAATATTCGACTACTCAATATGACAACAAACCCCTTCTTCATCTTATTGTAGGTAAAGTTTTCACTTTTAATCAAAATGATTCATCAAACGATGGACACCCCCTAGTGTTTGAAAAAAACGTTTCAGGACCTCCTGAAGACGGAGGCACTGCATCAAATTACGAAGATGGTGTTAAATATTTTTTAGATGGATCAGAAGTTACAAGAGCGCAATATATTAATACAACTACATTTAATGCAGCTAGTGACAGAAAAGTTGAATTAACAGTTGCAGTAGATGCTCCAGATGGGGGCGGTAATCATTACATGTATGACCCTGGCCGCCCTAACCAAACCGGTTACTTTGGTAATTATTATGCTACAGGATATCAAGATGAGATTTTAAGATATGTTTGTGCTGTACACGGTAGGGGTATGGGTCATTACATACTAACACATAGAATGTATCCTTATAACGCATGGGCAAATAGTGATGATGGAGAGCTAAACTTTAGGAATACAGGTTTAAATCTAGCTGCTGCTATAAATGGAATACCCGGGCTTTCTGCTACATATGAAGAACTTGGCAGGGTGACGCGCAGTAATTATGCAAATCAGACTTATTATTTTAGTGATGAGCATCATATTGTAAGAGTAATACGAGACGTTACATCGTCTAGTGGGAAAACAGTAGTAAATAGAGAGGTTACTTCTTCTTCTCTAACCTTGCCAACGGGTCTTAATGCTTCACTTATTCAGTCTACAAATTTTAATGTTGCAACCCATTATTACAGACCTGAGGCTAGTCATCATAACAATGCTACTACTAGCGCCGCTTATCCTACCATCACTTCAGGTAATAGTCAGACTGCTAATAATATAGAGGCAGCTATAAACCAAATAGATGGTTTTACGGCTACCCAAAATTTTTCATCTGGTTCTTCACAGTATACAGGGCCCTATGTAGTTGCAGTTGCTAGAGATGATATGGGAAATGATAATTTAGCTGTAACTATGAGTAGGGTATCGTATATAGATGCAGACGGCTCTACAGTAAACAATACAATAAGTATTAATAGTTCTTCAACTGACTTTACTGTCGACGACGGTGCACTTGTCAATCAAATGGTTGCTGGTCAGACTCAACAAGTTGCTGAACCTTTCCGAGTGTCTAATAATACTGTCTTTCTTACACAAGCTATGATTGAAGATGCATCAATTGATAATGCTAAGATTGGCAATGTCATACAATCATCAAATTATTCTGCAGGGACTGCAGGTTGGAAAATAGATAAAACAGGACAGATAGAGGCAAATGACGCAACTTTTCGTGGGACATTAGATGTATCTAACGCAACCACAGGTGATAGATTAAAAATTACTTCTACCAAAATTGAAGTATTCGATGGATCAACTCTTCGAGTTAAAATAGGGGATTTGTCATAATGGCGTTTGGGATACAAGTTGATGGGGTAAATCTTACAAACAGTTCTCTTAGTGTTATCGCTAAAGGAAATTTAAACTCATCAACAACAGTAACGTTGACTAAAAATAACTATGCAGACGTAACAGAGTTTAAAGTAGTTTTTACTCCTACTGGTGTAAGAGATACATCTGACGAAGAGCTTCGTCCTACTAGCTCTCAAACCTCATCAACTATTACTATTACGCAACCTAGTAATGGAACTCCCCATCAGTATTTGGTTCTTGGCCGATGAGTTACGGTATTGTTGCATATGGTTCTGATAACAAGATAGCGTTTCATAGTGACTATTCGTCCGTCGTTTATGCAGGCCAAATGTCAACGACGACAAGCGCGGTACAACCAACTTATACAGGGGACCATCATATAGGTATTAATGCTGCTACTCGATCTAGTAACTATGATATGGGGCGCATTATACAATATGATATTACTTTGGATGTTGATTTCTTTATCCCTTTCTACTGCCCCAATCATAACAACCAAGAAATTTGTATAATGGATGTTGTTAATGAAGGAACAAAATGGGTAGTTAATTTACTATTTAGTGGAACTTCTAGTCAAGCACCTGCTGTTTATGCTTTTGCTCCATTAACCGAATTGCCTAGTTCTGCTGTAACCTTAAGCGATTTTGGTATTGCAGTATATGATAGCAGTTCAAATTTAGTTTTTACAGACAGCAAACGTCCACTTCGTATTGATGATGTTGTGACGATTACACATCATTCTTCTATAAAAACAAATTCAAAAGGTTCAGTTTCACTAGGAGCAAACAGCTATACTACTTCAAGTCATGTTAATTTTACATCCAACAAAACTAAAGACCATTCGGGTTCTGTTACTAACACTGCAAACAAACTATATAGTATTGTGCCTTCTGCTTATGGAGGGTTAGCATATAATAATAGTGGGGAGGGAACAATTGATTGTTTTGCTGGGCTTGTTACTAAACAGTATGCTTTTGAGTATAAATCTTGGGCTTCTTTTCGCGGATGTGTTCGTCACACTAGAAATACTACGACCCACACTGCAACTTGGAAAGCTGATTTTGCTGGTGCAGCTTATCAATACGTAGATACAAGTTGTGGTATTGGAGGGCTTCTTGGGTCAATATTAGGTATTATTTTAGCTGTTTTTACAGGAGGACTCTCATTAAGTCTTGTTGTTGGTGCTGCATTAACAGGTTTTGTTATTGGCGAAATGACTGTTGGTACTGTACCGTCGATTAAAGCATACACTCAAGATGAGGTATTTGATCAAAATAGTAGACCTGTTAACTTAATGGTAACTGATAAAAGTTACTATGGAATTACTTAGGAGACGAAATGGCGTATAAAAGAGAATTTATTGTTAACAAAGTGTATAAGGTAGCAGAATCTGCTAACTTTAAAAATGTTATTGTAAGGATTGAAGCTTATTGGAAGATTACAAATGATCAACATCCAAAAGGTTTTAAAAATTATGATTTGAGTAAAGACATTAGTTATCTTTGTAGTCGGGACACGTTTATAGATATTGATAAAGTAACAGATGCTGATCTTGAAAAGTGGCTAACAAAAGACATGACTACACAAGATATAATTGATATCGAAATAGATTCTCAGCCTGAACTTATACGTACAGACATGATGGATAGTTGGATAGTACACTATGATAGAGATGCTTAAAGCTATGAAGTATTGTATTAATTGTATGATAGGACGCTTTTTGGTAGCGGGGTTCATAATTTTTCTAGTTATTGATCTAATAACGCGTTAACATGTTGGAGGTATTTTTAATGACGCAACTTCTAGTCAACGACGCACAGGAACAGGATGTAATGTATATACAGAAACTACCACCTTATATGCCACAACCTCTCAACCGTCTTGAACTGTGGAGTTGTGAACGACGACCAACGCTTTGTTTGAAAGGAGAAGAGGATGGCTCGCAAGAGAGATAATATGCCAAAGCGCAACAAAAAGAACTTCCGTCCTACCAAAGCAGGTGCAGGAATGACACGAGCAGGTGTTGCTGCGTACAGGCGTAAAAACCCCGGCTCTAAGCTTAAAACAGCGGTAACAGGCAAAGTAAAGCCGGGAAGCAAGGCAGCTAAAAGACGTAAATCATTCTGCGCAAGATCAGCAGGGCAGATGAAAAAGTTTCCAAAAGCAGCAAAGAATCCTAATTCTCGTTTACGACAGGCAAGAAGAAGGTGGAAGTGTTAACATAAGAAAGGGTTGTTATGGCTACAAAGAAGAAAAAATCTACTAAGAAGAAATCAGGAGCAAGACCAACAAATCCTGCGTTGTATGCAAGAGTAAAAGCTGAAGCTAAACGTAAGTTCAAGGTCTACCCATCAGCTTATGCAAACGGGTGGTTGGTTAGAACATATAAGCAAAGAGGAGGAGGGTACGCATAATGGCAAAGCCTTCTGGTGGATTAAAAGCTTGGTTTGGTAAAGGGCCCAAAGGCGATTGGGTTGATATTGGTGCGCCAAAGAAAAAAGGCAAGTACCAACCTTGCGGGCGTAAATCTGCTAAAAAGTCTAAGCGATCTTACCCTAAATGTGTCCCTAGAAGCAAAGCAGCTTCAATGACTAAAGCTCAAATCAAAAGCGCAGTATCAAGAAAACGATCAAAAGCTCAAGGAGTTGGAGGTAAACCAACAAACGTAAAAACTATTGTCAAAAGAAAAAGGAAGAAGTAATGCCATATTCTAAGTATACCCCGAAACAAAAAAGACTAGCTGCGATGTATGGAAACAAAAAGAAAATAACACGTGGTGATGTAATTGCAGCAGCAAAAAAGAAGAAAACTGGTGGAAAAGGTGCAAAGACTAAGAAAACATAAAATGATTGTCAAATTGCAATCTAATATGATAACGTGTGATCAGGAGTAGTTATGTCTACATCTCGATTAATATTTGATGATAAATGTCGAGTTGGTGAATGGGTAGCCGAGCAGATGCCTGACGGTGCTAGTTGGCATAATTACTACGCAATGGGCGCTGAAACTAAGGGCAATATAGTAAGTGGCATCGTGTTTGAAAATATGAATGGCCACAACGCAAATGTCCACATTGCAGTCAGCAAACCCACCAAATTGTTTTTAGAGCTCTTAGATCATGCTTTTATTTACGCATTTGAGACTTGTGAGCTTCAAAGACTTACAGGACTGGTGGAAGCTGATAATACTAAAGCACTCCACCTAGACATACACATTGGTTTTCGTATAGAAGCCATAATGAAGAACGCCGGATCATCCGGTCAAGATATGTTAATCCTCGTGCTTTGGCCCGAGAACTATATGAGAGGAAAGCGATTATGGGAAAAAACACCGTTGAAGCTCCCGACTACGCTCCACTAGCGGAAGCATCTGCAGAAGCTGCGCGTATTCAAGCAGGGCTAGGCCGCGAACAATTACAGTTTGCCAGAGAACAATACGACAGAACAGCACCAATACTTCAAAGTATAGCTGATCAACAAATGGCTGCTCAAGCAGAACAGATGCAACAAGCTAGAGACTATTATAATTATCAAACAGATACTTTTCGACCGCTTGAAAGATCAATTGTACAAGACGCAGAACGGTTTAATACAGAAGCTTATAGAGAACAATTAGCAAGTCAAGCAGCAGCTGATGCAGGACGGGCCTTTGGTATATCACAACAACAAAATCAAAGAGCTATGGCGTCAATGGGTGTCAATCCTAACAGTGGTAGGTTTGCAGGAATGCAAAATGCAACAGGATTACAGCAGGCAGCAGTTCGCGCTAACGCTATGACAGGCACAAGACAACAAGCAGAACAGATGGGGTATGCTAGACAGTTAGATGCAGCAGGACTTGGTCGTGGGTTAGCAGGTGCATCACTTGGAGCTTACGGTGGAGCGACAGGTGCAGGTAGTGCAGCAGGACAAAGTGCTCAATCTGCAGGACAAAACTATATGAGAAATATGGGAATGGGAGCAAACACAATAGCCACTGGGCAGAAAATGAATTTAAGCGGGTTAAGCAATATACTTAATAACCAAACACAAACATATATTAATACTGCTGGTAGCCCACTTGGAGATATAGGTGGTTTCTTAGGTGGAGCAGCCGCAGCAAAAACTGCTTTCTTTCCGTCTGACAGAAAAATAAAAGAAAATATAAAGGAAGTTGGGGTTGATCAACGCACAGCATTAACACTTTATGAGTTTAACTATATTGGCGATACTACTAGGCGGTTCCGTGGTGTAATGGCTGATGAAGTTGAACTTGTGTACCCAGATGCGGTCGAAGATACAGATTTAGGTTTTAAAGCTGTTCGGTACGATCTATTGGGAATTGAATTTAAGGAGGTAGCGTAATGGCACGTAAATCACCTTGGCAGGAGTTTACCGAAAATTTTCAAAGTGTATATGGAACGTTTAAAAAACTTGGTAAAGACATTGAAACTGCTCGTATTATGGACGATAAAAAATTTACAGGTGAAGGAGGGTTAGGTTTTGGATTAGAAGACGATGAACTAGAAGAAGCCCGATATAAAGCTCTTGGCGATATCTACACTAAATATGGTGATGCTGATAAAGGTTTAGCAATTCGTCAACAACTTGCAAACTTAGAAGAAAAGAAAAGAGCAAATGATCTGCAAGCTGCAATTTTTGATAACCAAGTTAACATTCAAGGTAACTTGGCTGAACTGTTAAAAAAGTCACAAATTAAGGACACAGATGCTTCTGCAAATTTAAAAGGCACACAAAGGGAGCAAATAAATTTTAATATAGGCGTTGCTAAGCAAAAACTTCCGTATGAATTGGAAGCTTTACAGTTAGCTAATACAGGACAAAGGTACGATAATACAGGTAAAGGTTTAAGTAACACAGGACAAGAATTGCTAAACCAAAAAACACAACTTGACCTAAACACATTACGTGATGTTGAAGCTGCTCGTAACGCAGAAAAACAAATTTTAACAAATGCAAGTGATCCTAACTGGTGGGCGACCCAAGAAGGTTTTGAACTAGGCAAAGACGGTAAACTTACAAAAGAACCTACTGAAAAGGAAAGAAACGAAGCTATTATGAAAATGCTTAATAGTAACCCTAATATTACTCTTAAACGTCGACTAGAAATGGATGCTGCACTTGGTAAACATGGAATAACAAAACTGCAAAATAAAGCTTTAGAAGTTGTAGCAGAAGGTAAACTATTTGCGCAAAAAAATTTAGATGAATTAATTAAATGGTATGACGGTGTTGATGATGGAGACGCTACCTCTCTAAGAAAAGACGTTGCGGAAGATGGCAGTGTTAAATTATTTAGAGTTAGCCCTGAAGGAGAAACTTTGTATCTTCAAGGAAGAAGTGAAAATGAGATAAACGCTCAAATTATGGCTCAATTAAATGATCCTATAAAAGGAGTAGAGTTAGCAGGTGCTATACTTGATCAAGAGAAAACTAGACAAACAATGGAGATTGACGGTAAGACATTTGAAATAACTAAAGAAACTGCAGAGTTTCAAAACAAACTTACTGAATCAAATATTACGCTTAATGAGATTAGAGGGCAGGTGGCGAAAGGCAATTTAGATGTTAACGTTGAGCGACTTGCTCTCGAAGAAAGCAGGCTTGCGTTTGACAAGTTAACAACAAAGAAAAAGTTAGAGATAGAAGCACAAAAGGTAAAGATACAACAACAAACAGCTGATGCAGGAACGCTACGTGCAGAAACAGATGCAGACCTAGCTGCAAGCCAAAAACTTATGAACATGGCTAGACAAGAACTTACTGGCTTTCAAATAGATCAAATAAAAGCTACTACTGAAAAGGTAAAAGCAGAAACTGCAGGTTTAACTGGGGGCGTAAACTTTAGGGATGTTAGCAAAGCGTTTTTAATATTAAAAACAAGTACAGATTATTTAACAGCACCTCGTAAAAAACAAGAAGCAATGGAAACTGTGTTCTGGAGTAGTTTTCCTACTTTAGTTGACGATACTGAAACCAACATGCCAAATACGAAGATTAAGAGTATAAAAAGAGTTAAGTAGGATCATATTGAATGGCCACCTATCGAATTGAAGCAACTAATGGATCAGTTTATGAAATAGAAGCTGATGATGATTTAACAGAAGAAGAGGTTGGCCGGCTTTTACAAGATCAAGACTTAGATAGTTATTCTCCTAAATCTCCATTTGGAGCTCGTTTAGCGCCTTTAGATCCAGAACCTGACAGACCAGAAAGCCGAGGTATCATGCGTGGTACGGGTGATTTTGTAACTGGTGTTGTAGGTGCAGTACCTCGTGCAGCCGGAGGGCTTGTTTCAATTGGTAGTTTGATTCCCGGCGTAAATGTTATTGCCGACCCTGTTGCTGAAGCTTTGATGGATGCAGGGGACTGGGTTGACGATACTTTTTTATCTGAGTACCAAAAAAATATTAACGAAGACATGGCACAAGCTATGGCAGATTCTGCTAGGCAACTTGGGCCTGACGCTACAATCGGTGATCATATAAAAAATATTACATCTCAAGGTGGGGCTGCAGCAAAATTTATAGCTGAGAATCCTTCACAAGCGTTGATGTTAGCAGGACAAGCTATTCCATATATCGTTGGGGGAGGTATTGCTGCAAAAGGTGTACAAGCAACTGCAAAAGGAGTTCAAGCACTAAGAGGTACAGCTACTACAGGACTTGGAGCAAGAACAGCGGCAGCATCAGGAGAAGGTTTAATAGCAGGAGGTGCTGTTACTGAACAAATTGTAAGTGATTTACGTGATCAAGGAGTAACTGGTTATACAGCTGATAGACTGTATGGTATTCCTGCAGGTGCTGCTACTGCGTTAATTGGTCGAGGGGGAGCTGCTCTCGGAGGAAAAACAGATATAGATACAATAGTAGCTAACAAAATATCTGGAGAAGCTACTGATCTTGTTCAAGAAGGAGCAAGTCAAGGGCTTCGTAAATCTGCGCTTAAAGGGCTTGTAACAGAATCTGGCGAAGAATTTCTACAGTCAGGTAGTGAAGAAGCTTTTACTAACTTAGGTACTGGACAACCTATATCTGAAAATGTTGGAGGGGCTGCTGTATTAGGTGCTTCTGCAGGGGCGCCAATTGGTGCTGTTGGAGGTATTATTGCAAGCAGAGGTGACAAAAACTCTGAAACTAGAGTCAAAGACCCTCTTCTTGAAAAAGAGTTAGTGGAAGAAGAAGTTCAGTTACAAAACGAAATTGACAAAGAGGGAGTTAAAGGAGCAAATCTTGGGCAAGCAAATGCAGAGCTTTCGGCAGCAAATGCAAATACAGAAGCAAAACTGCAAAAACGAGCTTTATTTGAGGCTGCAAAGTCTTTTACACCACAGCCTGTATTTGAAGAAGAACGAAAACAAAAACGTATTACTGAAGCATTAGACCCCAACACAGAAATTGGAGCTGCTTACGAAGACTACAAAATAACTGCAGGCGTATATCCTCAAACCGATAAAGCAGACCTACAAGAGCTAACAAGAAAAGGTGGGTTTTTAGAAAATTTCATTCCCGTAAACGACAAAGACCTTGCTAAACAACAATTTGAAATTAAGTTGGCAGAGTATGCTCAAGGTTTACAAGACGGAACAATTCAAAAACGACCAGATAATGTTGACGAACCTGTTGAAAAAGGAAAAGGTAAAGAACCTGTTGTTGAAACAACTACAAAGGAAACAGTAAAACAGCCTAAACCAGAAAACCCAAAAAGAATTGCAGCTCGAGCTTATGCAGTAGAAAAACTTGGGGAAGACTGGGAGAAACAATCAAGTTCTTTATCTCAAATGTTTGTTGACGATAAAAATATTTTTAGACCATTAAAAGGTAAAAACGCTGGTAAAACAAAATGGGAGAAAAACGTTGACGACGTACTTGCTGCCAGGGAAGCAGAAGCGAAAGCGAAAGTTGAGTTAGAAACTAAAAAAACAACTAATAAAACAGGTGAGAAGGTAGTTACCCCTGTTGAGCCATTAACAAAAGAAGCTAAAGATAAAGTAGTAAACCTAAGAGGTTTAAGTGAAGAACAACAAAAAATATATGATGTTTTAGTTGATCATTTCGTTGGAGATAAAAAATTTGATATTGATCAGGTTTACGTAAACGGACAATTCCGACCAACAAAAATTTCAAAGCTTGCAGGAGTTAAAGGTAAACAAAATGTCAATACTGCTATTAACAGATTCAAAACTAAGTTTGTAGAACAGCAAGGGACGCTTAAGAAAAATGCCTCAAAAAACGAAAAAGATCAGGCTGTTGCTAAGTTTGCAAAAGGTTTATCTGACCAAGCCAAGCAACAACGAGCAGACGAAATAGAAGCTAGTAGAGAAGCTCCGTCTGATGAGTTAGTCGATGCTAAAACTGATGTTGTTGGGCAACGTATAGACGCGGACGAAATAAGTAATGATGCGAATCAAGAAAATGTTTCTATACTTGGTCAAACCGGCATGGGAATTAGAAAGTCAGTAGGCGAAGGAACGTATAAAGACGTAGCTCCAGAAGATGTAGAATTTACAAAAGCTCGATCAGAAGAAAAAGACACGTATGAAAACGAACGACAAGAACGTGCTGATAAAAGAGCTCTCGAAGATGACAAAAGATTAATTCAAGATTACGGGGTAGATGGTGTTAGATTATGGAGAAGTATTAAATCTGATGACGCGGTTGATATTACAGCGTTAAATAGAAAAGACTTACGTGAATGGCTTTCAGCTGTTGAAGAAAATTTAATTGGAGATATTACCGATGCTCAATTGCAACAAGATCAAAAGGAGATAGAAAAAAGATATGACACAGACACCCCCCAAAATAACACAGAAACAGAGATTGCCGGGGCTACTACAACGCCAGAAAGCGGGAATCAAACTAAACAAGTCGGAACTCAGGATAATCGAGAGACACAGCCCCCAGAAGGCGACCCAGACAGCTTCACCGCAGGCAAAGACAAAACCGACGTAAATGTTGAAAAGAAAAAAACAAGCAAGTTACGAAAATCTGTCAAGAGAACTACGGGCCAAGGTGCAACAACAGTAGAAGCTTTAGAAGATTATGTTAACGAAGCTATAGGAGCGACAGATAATCTTTTTAGAGACGACATAAGAAACAATCCACCTATAAGAGAAGCAAAAACACTTTCAACAACTGTAGATACCGGACCCGAGTTTGTTAACTTTACTTTTCCTATTTACGCCAATAGTCCTTATGGAAGGGTGGTAGTTGTTAAAACCGCAAAAGAAGCCCATAAAGATATATACAAAGATGCTCGTGTAAAAAGAAAAAAACTACCTTACACCCCTAAAATTGCAGAAAAGGTAATAGGATATTCTTTAAACGACCTTGAAAATGCTCAAGGTTTTATAACTCCAGACGGTGTAAAAACTTATCTAATAGCAGACAATATAGAAGCTGGAACTGAAGAAGCAGTTATACAACACGAAGTTGGAGTCCATCTTGGGTTAGAAGAAATATTAACCCCAGAAGAAGTAGATTTATTATCTAATGCTGTAAACGAATGGAAAAACAGCCCTAAAAATTCAGTAGAACGCCAAATACATGATAACACAATGAAACGTTTAGTATTTGCTCGCGCAACAGGAATGGACGAATCTCAAGCTAATATTGAAACAATTGCTTACGCTGTCGAAGAAGCCGTTCTTGCAGGTGTAGAACCTGATGCTAATTCTGAAAGTCTTGCGGCAAAATGGTTAAGTGATATTAAATCTTTTTTTGAGGAGTTATCTTCTCGTTTTCTTGGAAAAAAACCTCAGCTATCTGCTTCTGAACTTGTAGCTCTATCAAGAGGAGCAGCAAGTGGTTCTCATTATGCTCCTGTTAGAGAAGTAGGAGCTACGACAAAAGGCAAAATAATACTTAAAGATTATTATGCAGGAGCAGACCGATATAACATAGTAGAAGAAGATGCAGAAGTAGAAGTTAGCACAAAGGAAAAAGAACGTTCTGGTCTGTCAGGTTATAAAGGAGAAGAACCGTTTAAATGGGGCAAAAATTCTAAGTTTGGAGAGTTTACAGATATAAGAACTGAAGCTTACATGTACTACGACACAGATGACCTAACAGGTCTTCCAAAGCTACGAGCAATTATGGACGTATATTCTGGCCCTAAAAATAAAAACCCAGACCCTATATTAACGTTAGATGCTGATCAATTAGACTCAGAAACGACTGCTATTTCTGGTGCTAATATTGCGTATTTACCTAACACATTTTCATTAATGATTAACGCAGACCGTGGGGGGAAGGAAACTAAAGGAATACAATTTAGTGGAGATTGGAAACGTTTAGAAGGTGTTAGACAACGAGATTTAATAAGGTTACTTACAGAGTTTAGACGAAGAATAACTAGACATAGATTTGGCATTGTACCGAATATTGAATGGGTTAGAATGACTGGAGCAAGCGCTACTGATTCTGCTCAAAAAATACTTAAAGGGTTGGGGAAAGAAGGGTTTGCAGGTTATGAA
>Ga0066835_10000054_pt1 | contig 20867 bp, 20 predicted proteins | sample ETNtaG_3_FD_67280 | JGI IMG/M metagenome (GOLD analysis project Ga0066835, IMG submission 67280) | Marine microbial and viral communities from oxygen minimum zone, Eastern Pacific Ocean - ETNP201302SV84 | ecosystem: Environmental > Aquatic > Marine > Unclassified ... | reverse complement strand
GGGAAGGGATTAGAAATAACCCAAGAAATATTGCATCTTTGTTTGCAAGAAGATCAACCAGACGATACAAACCAAATAAAAACCCCAAGAAAAGTCATAAAACCAAGGACTAAGAATCAAAAAGTTTATCTTGAAAATATGAGTAACTATGAAATAAACTTTGGCATTGGTCCAGCAGGAACTGGTAAAACATACCTTGCGATGGCTCAAGCTATTGACTATTTACTTAATAAGAAAGTAGAAAAGATCATTTTGATAAGACCTGCGGTTGAGGCTGGAGAAAAACTGGGTTTCCTTCCAGGTGATTTGTCCCAAAAGGTCGATCCATATTTGAGACCACTTTATGATGCTATGTATGCAATGCTGGGCTTCGATAAAGCTGAAAGGTTGATGGATAGAGAAATTATTGAGATCGCTCCTCTAGCATATATGAGAGGAAGGACCCTAAGTAATTCATTTATCATTATGGATGAGGGACAAAATACAACAAAAGAACAAATGAAAATGTTTCTAACAAGAATGGGCTTTAATTCATTTGCAGTTATAAATGGTGACCTTACACAAATTGATTTACCAAATAGGAACCATTCAGGACTTAGAGATGCCCTAGAAATTCTTCAGGGGACTGAAGGAATTGGTTTTACTTCATTTAGTTCAAAAGATGTTATCAGGCATCCATTAGTAAAAAAAATAGTAGATGCATATGACAGACAAGGAGAGAATAAAAGTTGACCCTAAATATTTCAGATCCTAATAACTATCTCGACAAGGAAATAGAATCAAAATTAGATCATATAGTGAATTATGTTTTAGAGAATGAGTCTCAATCTAAAAGTGAAATAAACTTGATGATATGTTGTGAGCAAGAGATGACAAAGCTTAACAAAAATTTTCGTAACATAGATGATGCTACAAATGTTCTTGCGTTTGAGAGTCCAAATGAAAATCATATTTTTCAAACTAAAGAACTAGGAGATTTAGCTATTTGTTATCCATTAGTTGCCAAAGAGGCAAAGGAACAATTCAAGACTAAAAATGATCATCTTTGTCATTTATTGGTGCACGGTGTTTTGCATATCTTGGGACTTGACCATAAAGTTGATAAGGATAGACTGATAATGGAAGACACAGAAATAAACTATTTAAAAAAATTCAATATTCAAAATCCATATATTATTAAATGAATAACAACCAAGAAAATAATAGAGATGATTCTCCATCTTTGTTAAAAAGAATCAGAAGTTTTTTTAGAAATACTTTATTTTTAAGACCTAGAAACTTAGAGGATGTTTCTGAAGTCTTGGAAAACTCTTTATCTTCAGACATTATTGATGATTTTGCTTTTTCAATTGCAGAAAAGGCAATCCATTTGAGGTCTATAACAATCAAAGAAATAATGGTTCCAAGGGTAGAAATGGTTACACTTGATATAAACAGTGACCCCCAAGAGCTACTAGATCAGGTTATTCAGTCTGGGCATTCAAGATATCCGGTTTTAAATTTAGAAAAGAAATCGGTTGAAGGTTTATTACTTGCAAAGGATTTACTTCCTATCTTAAGAAAAGATAAGCAAATTGAGATTAAAGATTTACTAAGAGAGGCAAAAGTTGTTCCTGAAACTAAAAAGGCTGATTCTTTATTGGATGATTTTAAAAGAGACAAATCACATTTAGCAGTTGTAATTGATGAATATGGTGAGATTTGTGGATTAGTAACAATTGAAGATATTTTAGAGGAGTTAGTTGGAGAGATTGAAGATGAGCATGACATTGATGAGAATGATTTAGTTCAAGTTTCAGAGACAGAATATATAGCTGATGCAAGAATTGAGATAGATGAATTTGAAAGAAAATTTGGACTTGATTTGAATGAGAGTGGTGTTGAAACTTTAGGCGGTTTAATTACTAAAAAACTCGATGCACTTCCCAAAGTTGGGAATATTGTAAATATTGGAGAAATTGAATTAGTTGTCACTGCTGCAGATAAAAGAAAAATAAAAAAAATTGGAATTAATCTCAAAAATTAAGAAAGATAATATTTTTCTCCCCTTTTTATTTGGACTTATTGGTATTCTAGCTTTTGAACCGTTTGGCCTAAAATTTTTATTATTTTTAAGTTACGGTTATTTATTTTATAAACTTACTTACCAAGAAAAAAATATAAGTTTCAAAACTAAAATCTCAACCTTAATCTCTTGGTTTATAGGCCACTGGTTGATTGGAACTTCATGGATAATAGTGAGTATTTACTATTATGGAAATACAGGTCTTATAATTTCTATTATTTTATTTTTATTATTATGCTGTGCTTGTTTTGCGTTCTACTTTTCACCCTTTTTACTTCTAAAATTTTATAAAAAGAAATTTCCTTTTAAAGCATTACTTTTGTTTATATCAGTTCTTACTTTAATTGAATTAGGTAGAAATTTTTTTCTTGGTGGTTTTCCTTGGCTAAGACCAGGAATTATTTTTAATGAATCCATTTTAAGTTTTTTACTACCAGTTATTGGAACAACTGGAGCTTCGTTTTTGTTTTATTTTTTATGCTTTATTTTTATTAGATATATAAAAATCAATATCTACTCATTGATTGTTTTAATTCTCTTTGGAACTATGTTTCAAAATAATTATTATACGAAAATAGATAATGAAAATTTAACTAAAGTAAATTTTTCTTTGGTTCAACCTTCTACAGACCCTTTCACTAAATATGATCCAAAACATTTATTGTCAGTTGAGGAGACACTGATCGATTTAAGTAAAAGTGTTCCAAGTAACTCAGAATTTATTGTTTGGCCTGAAGCCCCTTTGCCTTATCCTAATTCAGACTTAAGATTTTTAAACATAATAAAACAACTAAAAAAACCCTTAGTTACTGGAACTTGGACATACAGTGGTGACAATCTACATAATTCAATTCTTTCTACATCGGACGACAACCTATATAACAAGGTAAAACTTGTACCTTTTGGTGAGTATATCCCTTTTGAAAGAATCCTAAGGGGGCTAATAGATTTTTTTGATCTTCCTATGTCCCAGGTAAGACCAGGAAAAAATAACATTACAAGTTTAAAGGTTGGAGATTACATCTTTAGCCCATTTATATGCTTTGATATAAGTTTTGAGAATTTATTTAGAAAAAATATTGACAAAAGTTCCTTATTTGTAATTAATGTTTCTAATGATTCATGGTTTGGCAATTCAATAGGGCCATATCAACATTTAGAAATTTTAAAAACTCGAGCAAATGAAAATAAAATTTTTATACTTAGAGCAACCAACGATGGAATATCAGCTGTTATATCTAATAAAGGAACAATTGTTGCTAAAATTAAAAAAGGTGAAAGCACTGTTTTAAATTCCTATGCGTACACAGGAACAGAGCGCAGCTTTTATAATCTTTTTGGTTATTATATTGTATTTATAGTAATGTTTTTCTGCTTAATTATAAATTTTGATACAATTAAAAGAATTTATGAAAGTAATTAAGTTTTTTTCTATATTTCTTATATTATATTGCCAGCCAGTCTTTACATATTCAATTTTAATTGATATTTCTGAGCAAAGATTATATTTAAAAAAGAATGATAGTACCGTTATAAAAAGTTATTCAATATCATCATCATTCTTAGGTGAGGGTCAAGTTGAGAATTCTTTTAAAACACCCCTAGGAAATCATATTATAGCCAAAAAAATAGGAGAGAATGCTGATATTGGAACAATTTTCAAGGAAAGAGTTAATACGGGAAGAATAGCTAGCATTATAAAAGAAAAAAAAGACATTGCTGATGATGTTATCACTTCTAGAATTATGTGGCTAGAGGGGATTGATCATGGGTACAACAAAGGAGGTAATGTTGACTCATTTAATCGTTTTATTTATATCCATGGCACAGCAGAAGAGGGGTTAATAGGATCAAAAGCATCCCATGGCTGTATCAGAATGTTCAATGACGATGTGATAGAATTGTTTAAATTGGTTAATAAAGGGACAAAAGTCAATATAGTTCTGTAAATTTAAAAGTTTTTTGCTACTGAGGTTTGGTTGAATGAAAGTTTTTCTTTCCTTTCTTCTTTCGTGGGAGCTTCTCCAAATCTACCATTTTCTTTTGATAGTTGCTCAATGATTTCAGCTTTACTCCAAAAGTCAGGATCATTTTTTGCAAATTCATCTATTTTATTTGAAATTTTTTCTAATCCTTCCATATTTGCGTATTGCATTGGTCCACCTCTCCAAATTGGAAAGCCATAACCATTGATATAAACTACATCCATATCTCCAGATCTTTGCGATACACCCTCTTGTAAAATTTTTGCACCTTCGTTAACTAATGCAAGTATGCACCTATCAACTATTTCGGTATCTGAAATTTCTCTTCTTTTATAACCATTATCTTCTGATACTTTTTCATATAGTTTTTCATTTTCAGGTGCTGGATGTGGAGCCCTTGAACCCTCTTTATAGTTATAAAAGCCTTTATTGGTTTTTTGACCAAATCTGTCTTGCTCACAAAGTGCATCATTTATGAGTGCTGTTACTGGAGGATTTGTTTTGCTTAATTTTCTTGCTCTCCACCCTAAATCAAGGCCCACTAAATCCATCATTCTAAATGGCCCCATGCTCATCCCAAAGTTCTCAAGTGCTGAATCTATTTGGTGAGGCAACGCACCTTCAAGCAATAACTTATTTGCTTGAGCGGTGTAACCAAATAGCATCCGGTTACCGATAAAGCCCGGAGCATTTAATGATACAACAGGCGCTTTTTTAAGTTTTTTACCTACACTCATAATCGTTGCTAAAACTTGATCAGATGTTTTTTCAGCTCTAACTACTTCAAGTAATCTCATTATGTTTGCAGGACTAAAAAAGTGAGTACCCACTACCATTTCTGGCCTATTAGTCACATGTGCTAGGGCATCAATATCTAATCCAGATGTATTAGAAGCTAATATTGCATCCTTTTTAACAACTTCATCTAATTTTTTGAAAATTTCTTTTTTCAAATCAAGGTTTTCATACACAGCCTCTATGACAATGTCTGCATCTGCAATTTCATCATATTCCAATCCAGACGTTATGAGTCCCATAACTGCATCTTTTTGATTTTCATCGATTCTCCCTTTACTCATCATGAAATCATAGTTACCTTTTATAACAGCAACTCCTCTCTCAAGGTTATTTTTATCTTGATCAATAATATGAACAGGAATACCTGCATTTGCAAAGCACATTGCAATTCCGCCACCCATAGTTCCCGATCCTATAATCGCTGCCTTATTAATTGGCATTATTTCTGTTTCTTTCGGTACATCCTGAATTTTTGAAGCTGCTCTTTCACTAAAGAAAATATGAATCATAGCTTCTCGCTGAGGATTGAGAAGGCACTCAATAAAAAATTCTTGTTCTTTTTTCATTCCTTCATCGAATGAATTTACATTAATGGCAGCATCTACACATTGGATTATTTTATTGGGTGCAAATTGTCCTTTTCTGATTTTTGCTGCCAATGCTCGTGCTTCTACAATCACTTTTTCATCACCTCTAACATCATTCAACTTAGAATTTAAGTCTCTTACTTTAGGAAGAGGATCATTTTTCTTATCATGTAAAAATTTTATTGATTCTTCAATTACATCGGCATCTGTGATTTTATCTATAATCCCCATTTCTTCTGCTTTTTTTGCTGGTACATGTTTTCCGGTCAACATCATCTTTAAAGCTTCTGAAGGACCTATTATCCTTGGAAGTCGTTGAGTGCCACCAGCACCAGGAAGTAGACCAAGATTCACTTCAGGAAGACCGACAAATCCCTTTGAAGAAGATACTCTGTAGTTGCAGCACAAAGCTGTCTCTAAACCTCCGCCTAAGGCAGAGCCATTGATAGCTGCCACTATAGGTTTTTCTGAGGATTCTAGTTTTTCCAGAACTGCATGAATAGTTGGTATTTCTTCGTTAGGGGGTTTGCCAAACTCACTAATATCTGCGCCTGCAATAAAGGACCTCCCTTTTCCGGTTAAAATTATTCCGTGGATATTACTATCTGCTTGAGCTTTTTCCAGACAGTCAACAATGCCTACTCGAACACCTTCACTAAGTGGGTTGACAGGTGGGTTATCAACCTCAAGAATGGCAAAACCATCCTTTACCGAATATAAACATTGTCCTTTCAAAATAATCTCCAAATTTGACTTAATTTTATTATACCCAAAAAAACATAAAATATTTTATAAAAAGTATTGATAATGTATTATAAATATGCATAATAATAGAAGTCAGCACTTCTCCCCCTTATTCTGCTGACCAAACCTCTGAATGTTGTGGAGGGTGCAAACCCTCCATATTTATTAGGAAAAAGTATGAAAGACAAATTAGAGTTACTATTTTTAATAACAATTTTTGTTGCTTCTGTTGCTGCTATAACACCTGTATAATTCTCTCGATGAAAAATCTAATACTTGTACTTGTTACATTTACTTCCATTAGCTCATTTGCCTGTGACAATCTTTTGAACGAAGAAATGAGACTGCTTGACTCAACTGTGAAAGAAAATCTGTGTAAATATGAAGGTAAAGTAATGCTTGTAGTGAATGTTGCCAGCAAATGTGGCTATACTGGACAATATCAAGGACTACAAAGTCTTTACGAAAGATTCAAGGATCAAGAGTTTGTTGTTATCGGAGTTCCGTCACGTGATTTTTTTAGTCAGGAGTTTTCCGATGAATCTCAGATTGCTGAATTTTGTGAAACCAATTTTGATGTTTCATTTCCTATGTACTCGACTGTGCCTGTTAAAGGAAAAAATGCTCATCCATTTTACAAGAAACTCTCAGATCTAACAGGTAGTGAGCCAACCTGGAATTTCAATAAATATTTGATTTCTAAAGATGGTAAATCTGTTAAATTATTTAACTCAAAAGTTTTACCAGAATCAAACGTACTTACCGAAGCAATTCTAGAACTTTTATAGACTAATCAGAAAATATCTCATTAGGTTTGTTAATAGAGAATATTCCATTATCTATTACTCCCGGTATTGCATTAATTTTAATTTCTAATTCTTTTGGGTTACTAATATCTAATTCTCTGACATCAATTATTTGATTCCCAAGATCTGTTATGAAATTTTGCCTAAACTTTGGTAAACCTCCCATACCAACAATACGTCTTGAAACATAACTCCTTGCAACTTTTGCTACCTCGATTGGAAGTGGAAATTGACCCAACTGATCTACAAATTTTGATTGATCAGCGATACAAATAAATGACTCGGATGCAGCTGCAACAATCTTTTCCCTTGTATGTGCTCCACCACCACCTTTAATTAAATTTTTTTCCATGGAGACCTCATCTGCTCCATCTATATAAAAAGAGACTGAGTTAACATCATTTAACTCAAATTCTTCAATATCATAATTTGCGATCAAATCAGAACTAGCTTTGGAACTCGAAACAACTCCCTTAAATGCATTTTTATGAGTTGCCAAGAGTTCGATAAAACAATTAACTGTGGACCCAGTTCCAATACCAAGCACTGTCTGCTGAGTTATTTTTGGCAAAATAAAGTCCAAAGCTTTTTGAGATGCTCTTATCTTTGCTTCGCTCATGAGTTTATAATACTGTATTCTCCGGAGATATACATTGAGAATTAAAAACAATAAATCTAAACACTTCACAAAATCAAAGAAATATATTTCTTTGATTGAAAAGTCATTCGTGTATGAAGTTGCTTCGGTGACACCGATTACAGAAGCCATAAATCTTTCAAAAAAAACTGGGAACAAAGTTTGTTTGAAAAGAGAAGATTTGCAGCCAATATTTTCTTTCAAAAATAGAGGGTCCTACAACAAAATAAAGCATTTAAATAATACTGAAAAGGAGAAAGGAGTTATAGCAGCTTCTGCAGGTAATCATGCCCAAGGTGTAGCAAGTGCTTGCCAGAAATTGAAAATAAAATGCTTAATCGTTATGCCCGAGACAACTCCTGAGATAAAAATTAAAGCTGTAAAAGGTTTTAAAGCAAGTGTAATTTTACATGGAGATAATTACGATCAAGCATTAGCTCATGCAAAAAAACTATGCAAAAAGGAGAATAGAACCTTTATTGATCCCTTCGATGACCCATACACAATTGCAGGCCAGGGCACAGTAGGCAAAGAAATTCTAGATTCAGGTATGGATTTTGATGCAATTTTCGTTCCAGTAGGTGGAGGTGGACTACTTGCGGGAATTTCTGCATGGATTTCACAAAAAAATAAAAAAACGAAAATATTTGGAGTTGAGGTTGATGATTCAGCTTGCCTAGCTGCAGCAATGCAAGCAGGAAAGAGAGTTAGATTAAAAAGCATTGGTATATTTGCAGATGGTGTAGCTGTGGCACAGGTTGGGAAGCACAATCTTGAAGTTATAAAAGAGTGTGTAGATGAGGTCATAACAGTTTCCATAGATGAAGTTTGTGCAGGAGTGAAAGATATTTTTGAGGATACAAGAGTTTTATCCGAGCCTGCTGGTGCAGTTGCAGTTGCAGGACTAAAAAAATATGCTGCAAGGGCAAAGAACAAAAACTTATTAGCAATAAGCAGTGGAGCTAACCTAAATTTTGACAGGATAAGTTATATTGCTGAAAGGTCAGAACTTGGTGAGGAGTCCGAAAAGATTTTAAGCATACAGATTCCTGAAAAAAGTGGGAGCTTTCTCAGACTTTGTAAGATTTTTGGAAAGTCTCAAATTACAGAATTCAATTATAGGATGTCAGATAGCACAATAGCTCAAGTTTTAGTTGGGATAAAGATTAAGGATTTAAAGACATTTACTGGTTTGAAAGAAAGGCTTACTTCGAAAAAATTTAATTTTAAAGATCTAACTAAAAATGATATTTCAAATGATCATTTGAGATACATGGTTGGAGGTCGAAAGATTTCAACAAATAATGAAAGACTATTCAGAGGGGAATTTCCCGAACGACCTGGAGCACTCCTAGATTTCCTTGAGAGTCTTGGAAATAAATGGAACATCTCACTTTTTCATTATCGAAATTTAGGATCAGCATTTGGTAAAGTTCTTGTTGGAATAGAGGATAACTCTGCAAATAACAAAAAACTTTTAAAACATTTACACAAAACCGGCTATAACTTCTCAGAAGAAACAAATAACATTGCCTATAAGCAATATTTAAAATAACTAGAATTTCAAACGAATTTTTGCAGTCAGTATTTCATTCCCAGGATTTTTCCAGGAAGACTCTAGTAAACTATCAAAATTACTAAGATCATCATTTGTAAAAAAACTATCTGCACGTGTGTAAACTAAGTAAAAGTAGGACAGTGGGGCAAACTCATATCTGTACCTAATTTGTAAAGAATTTTCAGATAAGTTAAATGGTTGTAATTCAAAATCAGAACCAAAGATCTCTCCAGTATTTTGTGCTTCAAGAGAAATAGGGTTATTTGCTTTTATCATGATTATTTGATTTTTTAACCTTAATTCATGTTTATTACCTCTCAAAAAGGTCATTGTAAAATCTAAATTTCTTTGTGATTTTGTAAAAGCTCCCAACCTGTTAGCCTCAACCCATTTGAGCCATTCTTGCTCTTTAATCTTTTTTGAACCCAGATATAACTGGAATTCTTCATTAGGAAAATAACTTACTCCAAATCGGTATGTGTTTCGTTTATTGCCATCAGAGTCCCAAGTTGGATATGCTCCAGCTCTTGAATATCCGATATCTCCACCAAAAGACCATTTTTTATAGCGGGGGGAATCAAAATCAAGATTTATAGTTTTTTCATTCATTACATTTATGTATGGAGCAACTTCATTCTTCCTAGTAAATGTGGAATTTTTCCCTTCATTTTTAATCGACATTGATACTTCAATACTTGCATTTGATTTTAACCACAACTCAGTTCTAGTCCATAAACCCCTTGGTGATTTTTTACCATCTGTTGTCATGGATTGAAAAATACTAATGTGCGATTGTCTGCTCTTGAAAAGGGACTCAATAGGAAAGGAATTCCTATCAAACTCAAATCTGTTGTAAGCTTTTATTTCATCATTTCTTTGCAGATATCCCATATCATTAAGATCGAGCTTTTTATCAAAATATTGGAAACCAAATGTGTTTTCATACTCAATTTTAGGGAAATATTTAATATCGAATCGAAGACCGTTACCTGAACCATTTGCAGTTCTTGAATTGAGAATTGCACCTGAAATTTTTGTTTTATTTATTGCTGTATTTTCAATATCAAGAGCAATTACATCAGCTTCATTACCAACGAAATTGTTAACTGTTCGGGTTGATAATAGTCCAACTTTATTTACAGGGTTATTAGATCTAATTCGGAACGCATAAAAGTCTCTTCCTTTTGTAAAAGGTGAGTCACTTTCACTAGCACTTAAAAACCCGTAATCAAAATTTTTCTGTTGCGATGTATGGCGAAGCGCTAGATCCAATTCACTATATTCTTGTTGCGAGCTATTACATAAGTCTTCATCATAAGTGTTTTCACATTGATAAGTTGGTTTGGAACCAATTCTTCGAGTATTAATAACATAAAAATCATCTCTGCCTCCTCTTACTTCAAATAAAGTTTGATTCTCTGTAAAGAATGCACGTTTTTCAGAAAAGAAAGTCTCAATAGCACTAAAGTTAACAACTACTTCATCAGTTTCAACCTGACCAAAATCAGGGTTTATTGCTAAGTTGGTTTGATTCCCATCACCTCTGTTTAAAAAAATATCAACACCAACTTTCTCAATTTTTTGTTTGGCAGCAAAGTCCTCAGACAATGTGATGTAAGGAAAAAAACTATTTTTTCTTACTGAATAATTATCGATTTCTAGTGATGGTAAATCATAAATAAAAGTATTTCTCATATAGTTTGTTTTGGCAGTGGCAAAAGAACTCTGTTCTTGTGCATACCACCTCCATGCGATAAATCCAATCTTCCTTCTATCGCTTTCAACCGACTGCATAGGTGCAATACTCCATGGGATAAAGATTTCAGTAGTCCAAAAATCGTTATTTCGACTGGTAGCACTCAACCAATCCCCATCCCAATCTGTATTCTCTCTGTTCCCACTTCGATAGGTAGCATCTGAAATGGAGCCACCCAAAGATACAGTAAATCCGTATGCAACTTTGCTATTGCCATCAAAATCGATAGTTACACCATTTTTATCTCCTCTATCATCCCAGTTATCTCTAATGTGATTTTTTTGACGAATTGTTTGTTGATCTTGCTCATTTATAAATCCAACATAAATTCCTTCAGCATTACTAAAAATTTTAACTGTTGTTTTGAGCTTAGGGTCTTCAAAATTAAAAGGAACAATAGTTGTAAACTCTTCTAAAACAGTAGCTTTTTGCCACTCCTTTTCATCAAGATTCCCATCAATCACCATGGAGGAAAGGGGTCCTATAAAGACTAATAAAAATATTTTCTTAAAAATGCTGACCTCCCAATTCAGTAAAGACTGTATCAAATTTTAAGTCATGATTTTCTGCAAAGTTTTCTGAAGTTAATTGAAAAGCATAACCTAACCCTATTATAGTTTTTTTTGGATTATTATTTTTAAAATTACAAAGGAGTTTGTCGAAGTAGCCATTGCCAAACCCTAATCTGTAACCTTTTGAATCAACACCAACAAGAGGTAAAATTACAAGATCAAAGTAATTGAGGCTCATGACATAATGTGTATTTTCAACAACAAAAGACTTGGCTCCAGAATTATCTTTTTTCACTTTCTTTATGAAGACCTGATTAACATTCCCAACTTCTTGCTTTGCAAGAAATATATTTAAACCCTTTTTAAGCATAGATACGATCAGTTTTTCAGTATTGATTTCGTTGTTAATTTGAAGATATGTAAGAATATTTTGATGGTGGTTTAATTCAAGAAAATTAAAACAAAATTCATTGACTTTTTTTGAGCAATCAATAACTTCATCGGGAGAAAGAGCTTGCCTCCGCTCAATGAGTGATATACGTAATTTGTTTTTCACATTTATGCTCGGAGGCATGAACCAATTCACCGTCATATGTAATCCCTGAACCCGATGTCCAGGTGGTGAATATCATGTTAAATCAGGCTTCTCTTTGTAGATAATGCACAACATTAACAGAGGAAAATCACCTTCAGTTTAATTATAGGTTCAAAAATAACTTACATATTAACGAATGAACCAGAATACTCGATAGTATAAGATAATTACTTAGAAAGTCGAACTAAGTTTGTAAAGCACGATCAATTTTTTCAATTAAGCTCAGAACTTCTTCTGTTGATGGGATGTCATTACTTTCATCATTCACTAACTGGTTATTGGCTAGACTTAATCCAGCTAAAATTAATCCATTTTCTTTATCTTTGATGTTGCTTAGTTCTGAATTTAATAATTCAGCTGCAGCTAAAAGCTGTTGCTTTTCATCTGCTGGACATGCAAGAGTTATGTCTCTCCCAAAAACCCTCAAGGAAACTTTTTCGATATCACTCATGAGAATCTTGTTTTAATTTTTTGAGACTATTTTCTAAATCTTTAATTCTTCGTAGATTATCTGCTTTATTGGATTTCCACTCCCTTTCTTTTTTGATATATAAATCAATAATACCTTTTTGGTCTGCATACTTTTGGATAAGAGAATTAATTTTTTGGTTGAGTTTTTCAAAAGCCTCGGTATTATTCATGACTTTAATTATGAATATAAAACCTAAAACTGACAAGTAAGCATTTAAGATATAATGATTGATATGTATAGAAAAAGACAAGAAAAGTTAATAAGTTCTCTTCCTGATAATAGTGTTTTGATTGTTCCAGGTGCATGTCTGCGTTTACGAAGTCAAGATACACATTTTCCTTTTCGGCAAGATAGTAATTTTTACTATTTATCAGGCTTCAATGAACCAGATTCTACACTGATGATTCGCAAAGATAAAAATAAAATCGAATCTATTATTTTTGTTCCAAAGAAAGATAAAGTAAAAGAAATTTGGGATGGTTATCGAGCAGGACCTGAGGGAGCTAAGAAAGATTATGGATTCGATAAAGCTTTTGATAATGATCAGATTGATACCATATTGCCAGAATTCTTGCTGAACAAAAATAAAGTCTATTATCCTTTTGGGAATAATGATGGTTTTGATAAGAAAGTTGTTGATTGGACTCATGCTGCCAATAATCAAGATCGACATTCTGGCAAAATTGATATTGCAGATGCAAATTCTATATTAGGTTCAAATAGATTAATAAAAGCTTTTGCAGAGATAGAAGTTATTAGACAAGCTTGCTCAATCTCTGCGTCAGCTCACTCCGCAGCAATGCAATTTGTAAAGCCAGGGCTTAACGAATCAGATGTTGAGGCCTATTACATGTATGAATTTGCAAAGCGTGGTGGACGATATGCAGCTTACAATCCGATTGTTGCAGGTGGTGTAAATGCATGTGTGCTGCACTACAACGATAATAACTGTATGTTAAATGATGGAGACCTAATACTAGTTGATGCTGGATGTGAATTTAATATGTATGCCTCTGACATTACAAGAACGTATCCAATTAATGGTAAGTTTTCAAAAGAGCAATTAGCAGTTTATGAGATTGTGCTTGCTGCACAGCAAGCTTCTATTGAGGCTGTAAGTCCCGGAAATTCTGTAATTGAGCCTCAAAAAGTTTCTGAGAAAATCATAACGCAGGGATTGATTGATATAGGCATACTTGATGGAGAAATTTCTGAATTAATTGAAATTGGTGCTTTCAGAGAATATTACATGCACAAAGTTGGACATTGGATGGGAATGGATGTTCATGATGTTGGTCCATATATGCAAAATGATAATTATTTAGAATTTTCAGACGGGATGATTACTACCATTGAACCTGGAATATATATCAATAATAAAAGTAATGCTGATGCAAAATGGCATGGCATTGGTATAAGGATTGAAGATGATATTTTAGTTACTAAAAATGCTAATGAAAATCTTACATCAGCTGTTCCAACAGACCCAAACGAAATTGAATCTTTAATGAATTCATCTTGAAGGAATTTAATAACACTGATATTTTAATTTTTGGTGGTGGCATTCTTGGCTGTTATCTTGGAGCAAAACTTCAAGAATCAGGATATAAAACTCTTATTGTCGAAAAAAATTCTGGTGAGATTCATGAGTCTCCAAGAACAGTTACTTTGAATAATTTTTCAAAGAATTTACTTATTGATTTTGACTCTACAATTTTTAACTTAGTTGAAAAACACTCAGTCCAGCAAATGAAAGTTTTTGATTTTGAAGGGACAGGAAAAATACTTTTCGACTGCATTGATGCTAATTTAAAACAATTAAATTACGTTGTCTCGCATGCAGATTTATTATCTTCACTTAGGAAAAAGGCAAATGATTTAATACTTTTTGAAAACTCCATCCAAAAACTCAATGAAAAGAATGATGCGATTGAAGTCCAACTTTCCTCAGATGAATTAATTAGAGCCAAACTAATCATTTCATGTGAAAGCAATAATTTAAAGCTTTTGGAATTCTCTGGCCTAAATCTTAGAAAACGAAAGTATGAGCAGACTGCTCTAGTTGGATTGGTAGAATCATCTTGTCCTCAAGCAGATCAGACTGCTCATCAAATTTTCTCTGACTTTGGCATACTTGCACTTATGCCATTTAGGAAATCTCAAAACCGAAATAAGTTCATTTGTTCAATGGTATGGTCTATACCTAACAACCTCATTAAAGATTTTGCAACTGGTGAAGAATTTGTGGATAAATTTCTTCCTGCTATGGAAGAAAAACTGAGTTTTGATATAAAGTTGCTTTCAAAGAGTGGATTACAAAGTTACAGTCTATATGCTCATCATGCACAAAATTACTTTGATCATTCCACTTTATTGATTGGAGATGCTGCTCATGCAATTCATCCTTTAGCAGGGCAGGGCATAAACTTAGGATTTGCAGACATTGACTCACTGCTTTATCAATTAATCAATAAGGATGATTTTATTGATGCATCTAAATTAAAAATTTTGATGAAGAATTTCTCAAGAGAGAGACATTTACAAAATGAAATAATGCTTCAATCAATGAATGCTTTTGTTAGCATATTCGAGTCTAAGAATTTATATACTAAATTTTTAAGAAATTTTGGGCTTAAACAAGTTAACAAGAAAAAATTTCTTAAAAACTTTTTTGTTGAGCAAGCCTCAGGACCTAATAATTTTTTGAATAAACTATTTAGATGAGAATGACAATCAATTACAATATGATGGTGTCCAGATTCTTTTTATTAACGTTAATTTTTCTAGCCTCATGCACTGTTGAAGATATGGACAATGAAGTTGTCATATTTACTTCGAGACAACCTCAATTAATTGAAGATTTATTAACTAAATTTACTGCAGAAACCGGTATAAAAGTAACTGTTTTATCTGGAAATGCGCAACAGCTTATGGAGAGAATTGTCATTGAGGGATCTTCAACTGAAGCAGATATTTTGATGACAGTAGATGCAGGAGTGCTTTGGCAAGCAGCAATGAATAATATCTTTCAGCCAGTGGAATCTGCAATACTTGATTCTCGCATTCCCATGCACTTGAAGGATGAAAATAATTTATGGTTTGGTTTTTCTAAAAGAGCTAGAACAATAGTTGTAAATAAAGACATATTTATTGAAGGGAGTAGTGGTCCCTCATTAACTTATGAAGATCTTGCTGCATCTTTGTTCGATTGGGAGTTTCCAGGACTATGCTTGAGGACATCAAAAAAAGTTTATAACCAATCTTTGATTGCAAGCATGATTGATAGTTTAGGCATTGAGGAAACAACGGAAATTGTAAGAGGATGGGTAAAGAATCTTCAAGGGCGTCAAGTTTATACTAGTGACACTAATGTACTAAAAGCTGTGAACTCAGGAGCATGTGGAATGACTATCGTCAATACTTATTATTTGGCAAGACTGGTTGAAAAAGGTGAAGCAGAAAATCTGAGATTGCTCTGGGCAAACCAATATGATCGAGGAGTTCACGTAAACATATCTGGTGCTGGATTAATCAAGTGGTCTAAAAATCAAACATCAGCAATTAAACTTTTGGAGTGGCTCTCATCAGAATATGCGCAAAATCTGTATGCAAGGGAGAACATGGAATACCCTGTAGTGCCCGGAGTAGACATACATCCAATCTTGCAGGAGTGGGGCAATTTTAAGGAAGATCTGATACAAGTAGACAAACTAGGATTGCTGCAAGAGCAAGCAGTCTTTTTAGCTCAAAAAGCAGGTTACAATTAAATTTTAGTGCCTTTAGCACGAAGATCTTTTAAGACCTCATCAATCCCCTTTTTATCAATTATTCGCATGCCTTTGGTAGAGACTTTTAAAGTTATGAAACGATTTTCTGATTCAACCCAAAACTTATGTTTATGCAAGTTGGGATAAAATTTTCTTTTAACTTTATTATTCGCATGGGAGACATGGTTTCCACTTTGCGGGACTTTTCCAGTAACTTGACAGACTTTACTCATGACTTTTTCCCAAAACGTTTTTCAAATTTTTGTACACGACCACCGGTATCAACAATTTTTTGCTTGCCTGTATAGAAAGGGTGCGAAGCAGATGAGATTTCTAAAGTGAAATAAGGATAAGTATTTCCATCTTCCCATTTTTTTGTTTTGTCCGTTTGGATAGTAGATCTTACTAAATAATATTCGTCTACACTTATGTCATGGAAGAGAACTTCTCTATATTCTGGATGTATACCTTTTTTCATTTTTTAATCAAATTAGGATGATTTGCTAGTTTCATAATAAAATCTAAATTTAGGTTGTGAACTATACCAAATAAGGAAATCTTTACAATATACGATGCAAAATTTTTATTATTCAGTTGCTTTACCCACACCTTTGAGACAGCTTTTTACTTATCATTCATCAACAAAAATTGCACCTGGTTCAAGAGTAGCAGTTTCTTTTAATAGAAGAAATTTAGTTGGATTTATTATCAAGTCATGTCCGAAGCCTAATTTCAAAACTATAGAAATCAAAGAAATTTTGGATAAAGAGCCAACATTTGATAATGAATCTTTTCAGACTTTAATTTGGATTGCTAATTATTATCATCATTCTATTGGTGAAGTTTTTAATAATTTTCTTCCTCCTAAATTACGAAAGATAAACTTTGTCTTAGAGAAAATTGCTAATTCTGAGACTAATACTCAAGTTATTAAAGGCAGTAAAACATATGATCTCACCCCAGATCAAAAGAATGTTATTTCTCAAATTCAGCAATCCAAGGGATTTGATCCAACTATACTGCATGGTGTTACTAGCTCAGGTAAAACAGAAGTTTACCTTCAATTGACAGAAAAATTTCTTAAGCAAGATACCTCAGTTATGATTTTAGTTCCTGAGATCAGTCTTACACCTCAAATATATGAACGTTTTCGATCAAGATTTGAAGGTAATATTGGTCTTTACCATTCAAAAAGAACTGATAAAGAAAGGTTCGAGTGTTGGCAAGATTGTAAATCCGGAAATACAAGAATACTAATTGGTACACGGTCATCATTATTTCTTCCTCTTCAAAAACTTGGACTAATTATTTTAGATGAAGAACATGATCCATCATTTAAGCAGCATGAGGGAGTTCGCTTCTCGTCAAAGAATGTTGCTCTAAAAATTGCTCAAGATAGGGATATCCCTATAGTTTTATCCTCAGCCACACCCTCATTACAAGCATTAGAGTTGGTAGATTCTAAAAACTATAAGTTTCTATCAATGCCCACTAGGATTAATGGTGATTTACCCCCATCATTTATTCTGCATGATACGAGGACAGCAACGAAAAAAGCTGGCATCGATATAAGCTTGTTTCCTATTATTAAAAAAACTATTGATAGAGGGAAAAAAGTTTTAATATTTCTTAATCAAAGAGGCTTTGCTCCATTGTTATCTTGCAATGCATGTTCTTGGTCTGCCTTATGCAAAAATTGTTCTGTAAAACTGGTTTTTCACAAAGAAGATAATATTTTGTTATGCCATAAATGCCAAAAAAAGTATGAAGTTCCAAAAAAATGCCCACAGTGTTCAAGTGGCAAGTTTCATTACTATGGTGTTGGCACTGAACAAATTGAGTCTGAATTAAAAAATGAGTTTAAAGAAATACCACTGATCAGATTTGACCTCGATACCACTAAGAAAAAGGGCTCTTTAGAGGATGTTTTAAAAAAGATATCAGATTCCAATAGTGCGATTTTAGTTGGCACTCAAATGATTGCAAAAGGGCACGACTTTTCTGAAGTTGAGCTTGGGATTATTCTCAATTGTGATCAAGGTCTTATTAGCCATGAACCCAATGCTATTGAAAAACTCTCACAATTGCTTATTCAAGTGATCGGCAGAGTTGGTAGATCAGGAACATCAAAAGTTATCATTCAAACTGACTATCCTGATGACAAAAACTTAAATGCTCTCAAAGAAGGGAACTATCTTAGATTTTCTAAATATTTATTAGGAGAATATAAACGTCTGAAGTTACCCCCTTATGTATCGATTGCTTTAATACGAACAAAATCCAAAGATTTAAATGCCAGCATGTCATTCCTAAGAGATATTCGTTCAAGTGTAGAAGCTTCAACAAATGCCCAATGTATCGGCCCTCTTCCAGCTCCATTGAATAAGATTAAAAATCTTTATAGAAACTATCTTTTGATTAAAGATAAGGATCTTATTGAAACGCATAAAACTATTTCAAAAATCAATGCAGCAATCGGAAAAACAATAGAGGATAAAAAAATCCAGTGGTCTATAGACCTTAACCCATCTGATTACAGTTAATCAGAGGGTAGTTTAATCATTTGACCAACAATGATTTGAGTATTGACTAAATTATTTAAACTTTGGATTTCTTCCAAAGAAGAATTATATTCAAGTGCAATTTCAGATAGGGTATCTCCAGGCTTGATCTCATAAAATTGATGGTGAGGTATCTGAATCTTTTGACCTGGAAATATTGCTTCATCTCGAATCATGTTTAGGTTGATGATATCCATTACAGGAACACCAAAACGAATTGCAATTTCAGACAGAGTATCTCCAGATTGGATTAGATAAGTGAGGTTGTTATCTTTATTAAAAATAAAAAGATTTTTATCTTGGACTTCAGCAAAGTACTGATTTATCCCTAAAAATAATGATCGCGCAAGCATCCTTCTACCAGGCTTACCTTTCAATCTTTTTGCATCCATTGGATTAGATATAAAACCGGATTCAAGGAAAATCGAAGGAATGTCAACCGATTTCAAAACTCTAAAATCTGCAAATTCAACAGATTTTTTATGTAATTTCGTATTTGGATCAAGTTTTAGTTGATGAAGGATTTTTTTGGCTAGGGATAAACTCAGTCTATTTTTTTCTGCATACATCTCTGGATATTTCAACATAGCAGTGTCCTCGTTTAAATCATATTTTTCTAAACGCACAGGACTAACCTTTTTTGAAAGATTTTTTGCCGAAATACTTGAGGGATTGTCTGCCCATACATAGACAGAGGCTCCACTTACTGAGGGTAAAGAAAAAGCATCGGCATGAATGGATATAAAAATATCTGCACCAGCTCTTCTGCTTTTTTGGTATCTTTGATCTAAATATATAAATTCATCACTTTCTCTAATTAAGACGGGAACATACCCCTCAGTATTTTGAAGTGTTCGAGCAAGCTCACTTGCAATCAAGAAGGTAATATCTTTTTCAATCACATTTAATTCACTGCTTATTGCTCCAGGATCTCTACCCCCGTGACCAGCATCAATAGCAACAATCACTTCTCTTTGCATTGTTTTAATATCTTTTTCAAAAAATAAAGGAACGAATAACCTTAAATTAGAATTCTCTACAATCTGTTGAGGCTTAGTCCATCTTGCTGCTTCATAAAGCGAAATTTTTATCTTGACGTCATTTTGATCCTGATAGACTTCAACAGACTTAATCGGATAATTTTGCATACTACTAAAGTCATTTATAACTGTTGAATCCTTAATTGTGATCAGTATCTCAAAAGGGTCACTAGATGATTCAGAAAAAATCAAAGCAGTATTTTCAAGCACAAAGTTTACTTCATAATGATTTGAATCAATCTTAATTAAATCTTGAAATTCAACTTCTCCAGTCTCAGAGCAAACAAAAAAAATAAATATCAATGGTAAAAAAAACTTTTTCATCATTTTTTTTGTTCAACTTTAACTGATCTTCCAGAACCTTGATGTTTTAGGTGAATTTCTAAGTTTGGATCTCTTCGAGATGCCACTAGGTTCGGCCACTCAATAATTATAATTTTACGTCTATCTGCTACTCGATCGAGATCTAAAACATCAACTTCGTAAGTATTTTCCAAGCGATAAAGATCTGCATGCAAGCATAAAAACTTTGATGTTTCATATTCCTCACACAAAGTATATGTAGGACTTTTTACAATTTCATGATAACCCAGTGCTTTTAAAACAGCTTTGGTTAAAAAAGTTTTGCCTGTTCCAAGTTCTCCATATAAATGAATCTCAAAATCATTATTATCCTTTTGAATTTCTTCAGCTATTTCATAGCCTAATTGAGAAGTTGAAGCTTCATCATCAAGATATCTACTGCTCATTGTTATGATTCATATTCAATTCAAAATTAAAAACACTTTGGCAAATTAAAGAGATTAAATCAGAAGCTGTAATGCCTCGATTTTTAAGTGGACCCTCTCTTTCCAGTTGATCTACTGCATAACCATGTGCTGCCACCGCAAATTTACATGCTTCTATTGTAGAGATGCCTTGAGCAATTAGTCCACCAATAAATCCTGTCAAAACATCTCCGGTTCCTGCTGAAGATAGCAGCGG
>Ga0066835_10000053_pt1 | contig 20890 bp, 21 predicted proteins | sample ETNtaG_3_FD_67280 | JGI IMG/M metagenome (GOLD analysis project Ga0066835, IMG submission 67280) | Marine microbial and viral communities from oxygen minimum zone, Eastern Pacific Ocean - ETNP201302SV84 | ecosystem: Environmental > Aquatic > Marine > Unclassified ... | reverse complement strand
TAGTAGTCTTGTTCAGACTTTTCTGGATCGACAGGATGAGTGTCCGGCTTGTCGTGGAGAAGTATCTTGCTGCATGTATTGCACGTGGTTTTCAGAGCGGTTTTGATAAGGTTTGTGAATCCTATGTGCATAACAGGCAGTTCGAGAGCTATATGGCCGAAGTGACTCGGGCACTCATCGTGCTTGTTCCCACATGTCTCGCACCTTACTCCTGGATCTATTACACCCATTTTTGGGTCCATTAGGCCTTGCTTGAAGGGATGACCGTCATCCTTGTACGTATCGGCTGTCTTTACCTCGACAGAGGACATCTTTCGAATTTCATTGGGGTCCATCAAGGTGAACTTGATAGCCTCTATTCTCTTGGGAATCTTAGCTGCGTCTTTAGCACTCATCTTCTGTCCTCCAGTTCAAGTCTCATAGCTACTCCGAGGCTCTTCATCTCATCGAGAAGTAGCTTGAATGCGTAGGATGTCTGGACTGAGTGTACATCCGCTCTGTCTCCACAGGAAGGACAGACAGTGGTCCTCCTCTTCCAGTCGTAATATGCCACATGGCCACATCTGGGCGTATTGCATACCATCAGTGGCCATCCATCTGACTCGTCTAGTAAACGGTCTTTGATGACCATGGATGCTCCATGAGAAATTAGGCAGTCTCTTTCCATCTCTCCGAATCTAAGACCGCCTTGCCTGGCTCGGCCCTCAGTTGGTTGCCTGGTGAGGATCTGAACCCTTCCCCTGCTCCTTGCGTGTAGCTTGCTACTGACAAGATGGTGAAGCCTCTGGTAATATATCACTCCGACGAATACCTCTGCAGGGTACTGCTCACCGGTTTCTCCGCTTATCATGTTCTCTCTGCCAGTGTGATTAAATCCATTTCTCAGGAGCCCTGCCCTCAGCGAATCCTCCTTCTCCCCTGTAAATGCCGTTCCATCTATTCTTCTGGCCTCTAGGGATCCTACCTTTCCGCCAATCATCTCCAAAACGTGCGCGACCGTCATCCTAGAAGGAATTGCATGCGGATTGATGATCAAATCTGGAATAGTCCCATCGGCGGTAAAAGGCATGTCCCTTTCTTCGACAATCCTGCCGATGATTCCTTTCTGACCGTGACGACTGGCAAATTTATCTCCAAGCTCAGGTATTTTGTTAGTCCTGACAGTAATCCTGACAAGCCTCCCTGAATCCAGTGATTCGGTAACGAACACATTGTCTACCCATCCGTATTCTCCGTGCCTTACCATCATTGAGGACTCTCTTCTCTCTTGGGCTTGAAGGAATGCTCCGTGAGCCTCCTCGAGGAACCTTGGAGGGCTGGTTTTCCCAACGAGTACGGCAGAATCTGGCCCTCCTCCGCTGGATAAGAACTCCTCAGGGACTGGGAGGCCATCTCTTTCGAGATGTGCATAGCTATCGTATGACTTCATGCCTTTGACCTCGTCGAGTCCGGTTCCAGGAACCTCTATTCTCTCTTCCTGACCTCCAGGAAACCTCCTATTTTCTGCATTGTAGGTTCTGAAGAATGATGATCTTCCTAGACCACGTTCTACCGATGCCTTGTTCATTACGACGGCATCTTGCATGTTGTACCCGTGATGACTCATTATCGCGACTACAAAGTTCTGACCGCCTGGCCTGCTGTTGAAGTTAGTGGTATCCATTGCCCTAGTCCCAACCACAGAGACCTGCGGATAGTGCATCACATGCGCCCTAGTGTCTGGTCTGAGGCGATAGTTGGCGCTCGGCAGACCTAGGCTCTGCTTTACCATTGCGGTTCCGCCTGTAACACGAGGCGTAGAGTTGTGTTCGGGGTATGGGACCAATGCGGCGCATACCCCCAGAATTAGTTGGGGGTCAATTTCCACGTGAGTGTATACTAAAACGGTGTTGTCTTTCTTCTCCTTCTTGCGAAGTGTTTCGATTTCCTTCTGATGATAGTTGAGGGGTACTGAGAACTTTTCAGAAACTGTACTCCCATCTGGCATCTGAACTTCTACCTTCAGTTTAGCCTTCGAAATCTCTTCTTCTCCAAGGTTCGTCCACTCGATCTTTGCCGGATCCATAGGCCTCTTATTCTTGGGGGAAACCTCTGGTAAATCGAATGGCCTAGGGGCAACGAGAAGATCTTCCTCTTCCTCCGCGTCTACCCACTCTATTACTCCCGAGGAAACCAAATCAGAGAATGTAATTTCACCTGTCCTTAAACCCTCTAAATGAAATTTGGCTAGATTCAGAGTGCCGTCTTCCAAAACTAGGAGTGGCCTCATTATTCTTCCTCGGTCAGTATTGATGAAAACATCCCTATTTTCAGTATCATGGCGTATGCTTACCTCGGGCCTTATCCTTCCTGATCTCCTTCTTCTCTTGAACTGCGAAACGAGTTTGTTAGGCCTCTTATGGAGGCCGAATATATCTCCATTCACATGAATCCTGGAACCATCAGCCCAACCTTCTGGGTTAGGATTGACCCCTGCCTCAACTAACAGCTCCTTGACATCGTCTTCGGGAACCTCTTCTGAAACATCTATCATTTGTGCGGCGTTCTTGACAAGTCCACAGTTCTGACCCTCCGGGGTCTCATTTGGACACAGTCTGCCCCAGTGAGTAGGATGAAGGTCTCTGGCCTCGAAATGAGGCTGGCTTCTAACCAGAGGGCTGGTGACCCTCCTCATGTGAGATAAGGATGCGAGGTAAGTTGTCCTGTCCAGTAGTTGGCTGACACCTGATCTGCCCCCGACCCAGTTTCCTGTTGCTAGAGCGTGCATTATTTTGGAAGTCAGTACATCTGGTCTAAGGCAGGAATTAATTTTCAACTCTCTCTTCCTGTTGTGATGCCTCTCGAGCTGGTACTTCAAGTCCCTTGCCAGCCCCTGAACGCCAACTCTGAAAAGATCCTCCATCAGATCTCCCGCGAGTCTGACTCTCTTGTTGGCGTAGTGGTCCTTGTCATTTGGGTCCCTGTTGGTTATTGCCATCTCCAAGACTTGCCTGACTATCCTACCGAGGAATATGGCCTTTTTTGTCCTTACATCATCTTCAGAACCAAGATGTGGGAGTAGTTCCTTATCTAACAAGTTTTGAATTCTTGATTCCCTATACTCTTTCTGCTGACCTGCTGCGAATTTCTTCTCAAGCCATGCCATCGCCTCTTCAGTGTTATCTACACCGTATTCTGGATTATCTTTGACGTCATTGAGGTTTGCGACTGTATATTTCATCGCTTCTACAGGTCCTGCGATTGCGGAGAAGATATCCCTATCATTTTCCATTCCGAGAGCTCTCATCAACAGAACTACCGGTATTGCTGTGGTTCCTGCACTGGGTATCTTGACCATTAGCATTCCATCACGTCTCTTTTCGACATTGATTGGTTTCCTAACACCATCTTTTTGGGAGAAAATCTTTGCTACCTCAGTCTCATGAGCATATTTCTTATTCTTTTCTACTGTGACTCTATTTGGGGCTAAATCCTCCATTGAGATTAGAACCCTTTCAGTACCGTTAATGATGAAGTAGCCCCCAGGGTCTAGAGGATCTTCTCCGGCCTTTCTAAGAAGTTCTTTGTGCCTAAGAGCGTCTTCAGGTGAAGTCGTAGGGGACAGTTTTAGAGACTTTTCTTGTGTTCCTGCAATATGATCTGGATGTAGATTACACCTTCCAGATCTTACCATTATAGGGAGGTTTCCTATGTGGACGCCCTCTTCCTCAATGAATCCTATGTCAGATTCTGATGTTGAAGGTGGGAGGTCGTCCCTGTATATCTTAAAGTCCAAATATATCGGTGAGAAATAAGTTAACTTCCTCAGTCTGCATTCAAGTGGCGTGGCTGGATGTTCCGCACCGTTCGCCTCTCTAACGGTGGGGGCACCCAAACGGATACCCTTCATCCTGATGTAGATCTCCTTATCCAAGACATCAAGTTTGATCATTCCTCCTGCATCTGGTCCGCCAGGAACATCTTCCAAAGGGTCGTCGCTACCGATTCTAATTCCTCTGACTATATTTTCCATTCGACTGCTCTTGCCGTCTCCACTGGGAATGCAATCATTGTATGATGCCAACTGGTGGTTCACCATACTCCTGTGTGCGAAATAACTTTCAACTATCTCCTTCATACTATTTCCTCCTTAATTGCTCTCCACGATTAGCCTATACGCAGTGCTAGCACCTGCTGACCTACTATATCTGAAAATTTTGACAACCCTGTTCCTGAGCCATCCGGCGGGAAGATCTGTTCTCTCAGACTCCTCCATTTCCTTTAATGCCTGTACGGATGGATCTGTGATCAGTATTTTTGGAAGAAGCTCCTTAGCTAGCCGTTTACTTCCGTCAAATTCTGTTTCCATTAACCCCCACGGGGAGAGTTCTGAAGCCTCCTCCTCTTCTGGCACGAGAGAATGGTGAGGGACAAGCTGGTGATTTAGTACGTTAAATCTGTCTTCCCCAAGTGGGATGTCTTCGTCAAGAAGGGCTGTTCTGGAAATGGTGACCCTTCCTGATCTGCTCCTTCTCCTGGAAGCGGCTTGTTCTCGGATTATCCCCATTATGTTCTCTAGCTCTGAGGCGCCCGACTCCAAGCCCACCTTTTTGGCGACTTCTTCGACGGTCATTCTTTTGATTGCATCCATGTTTGCATCATCAGCAAGTTTGTGTGCGTGTTCTTCGGAAACTCCGAGTTCGATAAGCCTCTTTTTAGTTGAGCTTTTTACTGCCATATTACTTCCCGCCTCGGTGTCCAGAATTAACCACAGGCCCGTAGCTAGCAGGCGGGCCCGGGGGGATTCGAACCCCCGGCCACCGGGTTAAAAGCCCGGTGCTCTACCTGACTAAGCTACAGGCCCATGGCTGATGCTGGGCTATACTCGGACCGAGGGGGTATTTTTGAACCTACCGGCAAGAGCAAGGGCTAGCAGTGGCCGGGTACCCTCCCGCATGAAGAGAACGAAATTATATTTATGATGCCCGCAAATAAGGTTTACTGATGAAAAATCAATGTTTTGAAAGCTGAGCTAGGTTGTAATTTGCATGAAGAGAATTAAATTTGAAATGGAAAATTTCGGCCCTTGGGATATCGATGTAGCTCCGACCGTTTATCCCCCTCGTGAAGACACCAAATTACTATGCAAGGCTATTTCAAGACTGAAGGGTGATGCATCGGATGCAATAGAGATAGGATGTGGCTCGGGCGTAGTCTCCATGGCACTTTCTACTCTGGGCTGGAGTGTTTTATCATATGATGTCAATCCATATGCTGTGGCATGTTCTAGAGCTAATATCGAAAGATATGGATTGGAGAAAAACGTAACAATCAGAGAAGGTGGGGTCGGAGAGGATGGGTGGAGCGTCCCAGATGGAACTAAGTTGATTGTATGGAATCTACCATATCTCGATCCCCCAAATCCTAATGAGCCAGCTTTGGAACCTATCGAGGAGGCGTCACTGACTGATTTGAAAGATGGTGGCTGGTCTGAAGAATTATTGAAAAGTCTGAAAGTTAGGAACAATGATGATTTAACGGTCGTTCTTCTTTTCAGAACGGACCCAATTAGTCCCAGTAGTCCTAGAGACTGGTTGAGGTCTGGGTGGTCTTGTAGATCACTCGAAATGGAAAGAATTGGTGATGAGAGATTAGAGGTTATTGCTTTGTGGAGAACCGGTTCGGGATCAAAAGAAATTTTAGAGGAAATATGTGATTCTGCGATGGATAGAGTGATTCATTTGCCGGATAAGGGATGGCAGAGACTGATTGTAGCAGACCAGCTTTCTGGCAGAGGAAGGAGAGGATCAAAATGGGAGTCTGTTCCAGGAGATTTATTGGCATCATGGAAAATCAACAGAGAGTTAACTGAGATTTCCACCCCCGGAATATTACAGATAGGGATTGGCGCTGCTGTTTCAGAGATACTTAATTGTGAATTGAAGTGGCCAAATGACTTGATATCTATCCGAGGGGAGAAAATAGGGGGGATAATGATTGAAGCGAATAGTTCTAATCCTGGGTTTAGGATAGGTATCGGCATTAATTCAACACCAAGGTTGGTTAATGGAATTTCTTGCATGGGGTGGAGCGATACAATTGGCGATGTTACCCTAAAAGAAGTATTCAGAATGGTGGACAGTAGGGTTTCTGGAATTCTTGAAAGACTTGAAATGGTACCAGATCTTGATCAAAGATGCCTGGAAATTTCTGGCTGGAAGGCAATATCGGCCAGTCTTTCGAGAGGCGTAGTAGCCGAGATTGAGAATGAAAGTGTAAGGGTTATTGGACTGAACAAGGATGGATTCTTGTCCGTGGAAGTCGACGACAGGGAAGTCTTTGTTTCAGATGCTCATAAAATAAAGTGGAAATTTCCATTAATTTAGCTATTTGTTGATACCCAATCTCTGTCTTACAAGCCTAATCTTCCCTGATGTGGTTAGAGTATATATGCCGTCAGTAGAGTTAATTTTTTCTTTTGCTTCCAAGCTATCCTCAAGTGGTGTTCTCAAAATTGCTAGAGTATGCGTTTCATGATCAATCAAATCAAATAATTTCCAGTTGATATTGCCCATAATCTTACCTAAATTATCTTCCAATATGGCTCTAGAAATGGGCATCTGGTTGATATGCAGGCCTATCCATCTATTTTTTCCCCTATTGGCCTTACTGACCTTAGCCATGATACTGAGAAGGGATTTCAGTTAATTAATGAAGCCTAAATCCCACTAACTACAGCGACGAGCCTTAGCTTGCCTACCATCTCATCACTAACTCTGGCTCCCATGATTACTTGGCAATCCGGGTCCATGGATGATACGAATGAGTCGGTCAATTCTGTCAGGTGTGCTAGAGTCATATCCGGGCCTCCTTCAACTTGAATCATACAACCTTTCGCTCCTTCTACTGGAATGTCATTTAGAGGTGAATTTCTGGCCATCTCGACTACTGATTTGGGATTCTCAGATGCACCTGTTCCAACTATCAAAGTAGCATTTCCTTCCTTGTTAATTATTGCTCTCATATCCATTAAATCTAAATTTATTCTTCCAACACTAGCCAGAGTAGTAACAAGTCCTTCAACGAGTTCCGCTATCCAACCTGACCCAGTCATCCAATTTGTCTTCCTACTCTTGGACTGCCAGGCTAATCTCTCCATACTGACTCTGATACACACGCTAGAATTCGTGTCTAATGAAGGGATTGCCGCCTCAGCAATGGAGCACCTTAGTGGCTGTTCGGCAAAAGGAAGGCCTGCGATAGAAAGAACCATGCAACCGTATTGGTTTGCTATCCTTGCCAGTTCCCCCGAAGCACCGGACCCCATTCCCCCTCCCAAGCCGGTCAGCAGGATTAGCACCTCAGCCTCTTCAAGTAGTGAAGATATTGAGTCAATACCATCCCTCAGCCTGTGTGTTGCCATTGAAGGTAGCGCGGCAGCGCCTCTGCCCTCTCCTCCCGCATCGAGATACAAGCAATTAGCCTCATTAGCACCTTCGAAAGAGCTTTCATCGGCATCGATCAACAGTAACTCGGATAATTCTGAACATCTTGAATGAGCCTCGGTAGCCCATATACAACCCAAGCCTCCGACTCCGGCTATTAGGACTTCTCCGTCATTCACAAACCCCGAGTATGGGGTAGGTGTATAGAATTGCTCAATCATAGTTGGAATATCTCGTGTAGCGTCTTCTTTCATCTCTCGCCCATGCATTGTCAGGTTCTATTGTGAGTACCATGTCATAGAATTTTACAGCTTCCTCGAAGTCTGATAGATACCTACCCTGGAGATGTGCCATAACGTTCAGTACCGGAACGCATTCTGGTTCTTGCTCGAGAAGTTCGATGAGTATTTTTTCAGCAGGACCGATCCTCATCATTTCCATAAGGTCCTCGGCCTCGTCAAGTTTCGATATCTGGTCCTCATTGAGATTGTACACATTCCTCCAAACGGGCCCTGACATATCGCTCCCTCTGAGACATGGCATATTAGTTTGGTGTGATGGCATACTATCAGAAATGGCCGGTTTAGTGTGACAGACAGACAGTGGGGTAATGCAACGTTAATAGCCCCCTTTCTGGTGGCCACTACACCTAAGGTGTTGTGAATGGCGTCGAGTGTGCTCACCGTAAGGAAGGTACTGGCCATCACCATTGTCGCTGTGTTAACTGCAGGCGGGTCACAGGCAAATCCTACAGGCATAGGAGGCGATGCGAATAATGAGGGAGATGTGGCGCTTGCAGGATGCACATGTCATGCTGAGGAGCCCGATAATTCTGTCACACTAATATTGACCGATGTCCCTCATCGGTACCAACCAGGAGACTCCTATGAAATGTCAATTCAAATCATTGGAGGCCCTGTCGCGGATACGTCTTCCTATACCGGTGGATTCTCCATGAGAGTTAGCGAGGGCACCCTATCCGCCTCAGCTGGATTTGAATCCTTGATGTACAACTGGGAAGACGATCTTGCCACGCTCACTCACAGTAATTCAGGATCGAAAGTTTCTGACCGAACTTGGCACATCATTTGGACTGCTCCAGACGAGGGTACCGGCGTTGTTACGATTTGGCTGGCCGGGAACTCGGTAAATGGAGATGGAATTCCCTCACAACTGGACAGGTGGAATAGGCTCAGTGCGCTCATAGATGAGGGCGATTTTGGAGGGACTCGAACTGTATTCGTGGGTAATGGTGACATAGAGCCACCGGCACCTGTAGAAGAAGGCGTTGACCTACACCACATGGGGGCTGGTATGAGAGCACATTGGCTTGGTCTACTCGGCTTCGCGGCTGTTGTTATTGTGATTGTCTTCTGTGGATTGATGTTGAGGTATGGATTCTCCAGACATTATGAGGGCAGGAGTAATCTCCTGAGACTGAGGATAAAGCATCAGAGGAGAGGTGATCAGTGATGAAAGATGATGTAGTGATGAAGATGCTCAGAGAAGTAGCCTCGGGAAAGGTGAGCGTAGAAGATGCAAGAGATGCCCTTGATGGAATCTCCCTTTCAGAGGAAGCCTATGAGACTGCAATCGAACACGGAGTTTTCAACGAGGCTCCTGCCGGGGCCATTGTCAGAGCTAGCGTCTCTCCATCGGGAGATTCATGGCTAATAATCTTGGTAGGACTCTGGGGGATAATTTGGTCGCTATACTGGGCCGGTTCACTTTCCTATGGACTCTACAACAAATGGGATCAACAGATGCTGTCCTTCTTCCTGGGGATGTTATTGCTCACCATAATAATACTGGGAATAATATACATGAAGTATGTCATGCCAGACATAGTAATTGTGAAAAGCAGGAGAAACAAGTATATCACTGCAAAAGATCCAGAATCATGGAAGGAATATAAGGTGTAAACATGGCAAGGAAATTCACACTTAGAGATACTTCTTCCAACTCGGAAGATTCCTCCGGAGAGGGTCGTCTAATAGATAGACGAGAGTTCATGAGGCACTCCTTCAATACTGCCGCTGGTGCGATTACCGTGGCTAGCATTGGGAGCGTAGGGTTTGCTGCTTTACTAATGGGCGAAGCAGAAGCAGATGGGGGAGATACTGCCGTGAGGTACTGGGTGCCCACCGGCGCAGAGGATAGTGTCTGGTACGGAGATAGACATCTTGAGCCCATGACCTACCAGTCTTTCGTGGATGCAGCTTCCAGCTCCTCCACAGGGATGTCCGCTGCCCAAGGAGTGTGGTCCGGAATGCCAGTAAATGCAGTTTACGTACCACATGAAGAGAATAAGGGCAGTGCCCTAATTGAGGACAAGCCACGATTCCAATTTATGGATGGGTACACGGCGGACGGATCATATGTAGGCTCGGGATACGAGTTAGATGAGGATCCCCAATATCAGTCTCTTTCCATACACGACAACCTGATACTGATATTTTCAAGGTGTACGCACCTTTGTTGCATCCCAGGGTGGCAGCTGGTTACAAATGAGTTTACTGAAGACCAATGGGTTCCAAGCGGAACTGACTCGGGGGGAAGCAAACTGTTCTGTATCTGTCACTCGTCCAGATTCGACCCTACTGTCATAGAGAAGAACAGGGCTAGGAATAGATCGAGTGGCGCTGAATTCGATTTCATTGGTATTAAGAGGGCCGGAGGCCCGGCACCAATGGGGATGCCATTGATTCCATTCGTTCTCAACGGAGATTTGATAGAGGCTCTGCCCGATTTTAAAGACTGGTATACATATTGCGACTGAGGTGATAAAATGATTCAATTCTGGTTTCTATGGGTCTTCATAACCTTGGTTGTAGTAATAGTGGCTTTAACTCTAAGGAAAGAAAGGGAGGAGATGCCAAGGAAAGAAATACTGCGAGCGGTGGAGACAAGCGCTAGCAGTATGGGTCTAGCAGAAAAGTCCTTTCTCTGGGCCTTCTCATGGCTAGATACAAGATTCAGGATTCAGGACTACTGGGGAATGAGCAGAGATGCGTACTACGGTATGCACAGGCAAATGCCTATGAGTCATGCTGAGAAATACAAGCTCAGGATAATATGGTACTGGTATCCACTATATTGTCTAGGTGGGATTTCCTTCCTGGCATTCGTAATCCTAGTTCTGACTGGCACTGTCCTAGGATTATACTACGTACCTGGCGGAGAGGGAGATCCGACTCCAGCCTACAGTAGCATGGAATTCATAATGACACAGCTTCCTTTCGGATATATTATCAGATCCATACATCACTGGACTACACATTTCATGGTCGCCGCCGTATTCCTTCACATGTGCAGGGTTTACTTCACGGGTGCTTACAGGAACCCAAGGGAATTAAATTGGTTAATCGGAGTCGCATTGATGTTCTTTACGATTTTCTTCGGCTATTCGGGATACCTCCTCCCATGGGATAGCTTGGCATTCGGTGCAGCGACTATCGGAATTAACATGGCAAATAGTACACCTTTAATCGGAGGTTGGGTTGCTACCGCTATGTTCGCTGGGACTACAATCTCAGGGCAGACAGTCACCAGAATGTACTTCCTCCATGTCTTCATTCTTCCAGTAGTAGTCACTTCACTCATTCTTGCACATTTGTTTATTGTTTGGGCACAAGGGATAGCGGAGCCACATTGAGGTGATGTAAGTGGGAATGATGGATAGATTTGGTAGAATCGCTGATACCTACATCAGCGAGAGGAACAAGCTTTTGGAAGCTGATACTGAGAGGAGAAGGACAATCACTGGCCATCCTTTCTGGCCTACTGAAGTACTTCGAGACACGATTATTTTTGCTTCCATCGTTATGACCATAGCATTCTACTCCTGGTTGATCCCACCCCCACTGCATAGTGCCGCCGATCCATTCGCACAAGCTGGTTTCGTATTCCCCGATTGGTACGTTCTTTTTTCGTACGGATACCTAAGGTGGGGAGAGTATCTTCCTCAATTCGTTATCCCAGCAGGACCTATCGGCGAGTTCTTTGGAACTCCCGTGATCGACTGGAATGCTGCATGGTGGGGAGCCGCGATTACAGGGCTTCCGGTTGGCATTCTGGCCCTTCCTCCATTCCTACCCGGTAGGGAAAAGAGAGGTGTCGAAGACCCGTGGTTTGCAACAGCTGGTGCTGTTTATTTGGCCCATGTCTGGTTCATATCTGTTTTCTCAATCAATATCTTCCTAGACTTGTATGCGAAGGACCGCAGTGACTACTGCTTCACCGGAGCTCATTCCGAATTAATGTGCGGGAGACAAGCCCCCTGGACTGCTGAAGTTTTCAATGCAGTTCCGTGGATACTAACGGGAATTTTCTTATTCGCGGTGATATATTTCCCCACCAGAAAATTCCTACTTAACTCAGTAGGGTCGAGGGTTACCCCAAGGATAGGTCGCCAAGTTGCTGTAGGATCTCTTATCGCCGCTGTCCTGATATCTGTTGTCACATGGCCAGTATATGAGAACGGTTTTTGGGATTATGGTGGGCTAGGTGCTATGGATGATCTCGAAGACCTGGATTCTCTCAGGGCTCAGCCTTCGGACACCCTAGTACATGTGGACGAAGGGAATGTATGGGCTGACTGGGAAGACGAGTGCATACCTTACGAGGAAAGCTCAGCACTGGCTGCATGGAGTGGATTGTCATCAGAAGAAGATCCTTCTGATTGGTGTGTAATTGCTGCGACGCACTGGTCTAATTGGGGAATTTTCCAACCTACGAAATTCAAGATAATCGATTTCGCGGGAGATAATGGACATGCTGACAGTACCACGGGCAGAAATTCAGCGGAGGATGAGGTGACATTCCCTGGATCTGCAGATGGGTCAGAGATTACATATGAAGCAAGTATGACATTCGAAGTAGAAGACTTGGGAGTTTCCGAAGTTCCAGCGGATATTGGGTGTCTTTTCAGGACTACAGTCAGAGGAGCTGGTATCCATTCCCAGAGCTTAATTCTAGCGGACTCGTCTGGCACTGAAATCTGGAGTACAGAAGGATGCATTTCGGATACCATATATCTAGATGCGGGGAGTACCTACAGTGTTTCATACATGACTACCTCACAGGGCATCAACGAGTCTGTAGAGGTAATCACCAGCTTATCTGTCGTGGCATACCAGCCTCTGCTCCTGAATGATGATGGCACCTCGCTAGTCAGGTCGGAGTCATCTCTGGATCTTGAGACCATGTCCACGATGTATCTGAAGAATCCAACCTATCATAAGAACCCAAAGAGTCTTGATGCGAAATTGATTTATTCGTTATTCATACCCTGTTTGGGAGTCGGTGCTATGGTGTTCATGCTTATGAGAAGCATGGCGAGAGGTTACGAATACGAGATGAACAAGTGCTACGGATGCGACCTGTGTGATGACGCTTGTCCAGTGAGGCTGTTCAACTCTGGAGATAAGCTGAACATCATCTACAATACATGGAACAATGAAGACGACGGAGTTCCATTGTATTCCTGCCTTACGTGCTCTGCCTGTACCAACGCCTGCCCCCAACTAGTGGATTATGACTCATATGTTGATATCAGGAGGAATATGATAGTCGGTGGCCCTCCTGCCACTGAAATTCCTCACACCGTGTTACAGGCAGTTCTAGCTGCTGAGGCAGAGGAAGACGCAGACGGATACTTCATGTCAATAGATGAGTATCCAATTGATTCGAACATCGGATACTACCCAGGATGCGTCGACTACCTAGACCAAGAAATGATTTTCAGTCACGTGAACGAAGGTTCCATGAATCTAGGCGATGCTACAACATCCGCATTCACGCTATTCGAAGAGATGGGGGAAGACGTCACTTACCTAGGTAGGGATTTCTTGAAGTGCTGCGGTCACGATCAGAAATGGCAGGGAATGACAGAAGTCTTTGAGAAGCTCAAGGCGTACAATCAGAAGAAGCTGGGGGAGAGCGGAATTGATACTTTAGTGACATCTTGCGCCGAGTGCTTCAGAACATTCGCCCTAGACTATGAGTTGGAAGACATGAAAGTGATGCATACCACTGAATTCCTGGTGGAGAATGGTTTTGACATGAATCTACAATCGGATGATGATGTTACTGTCACTTTCCATGACCCGTGCAGACTAGGGAGGCAAATGAACATCTATGACCAGCCAAGGGACCTCATATCTAGTGTAGAAGGAGTTAACCTAGTAGAGATGGAGCATCATGGCGAAGACGCACTTTGCTGTGGCGTTTCCAGTATGATGAGCTGTAATGAGAATAGTAGGGCTTTGAGAGTCCAGAGATTCGAAGAGGTTAACGCGACAGGGGCCGATATCATGCTAACGTCCTGTCCAAAGTGTGTCTCCCACTTCGAGTGTCTAAAGTTCGAAGGAGATCCAAGACATGACTTTGAGATATTGGATGTCGTTAGCTTCCTAGCTAGGCAGGTAGAGGCAGGAAAAAATCAGTGAGCTCTAACCGAAAGCCAACCAACCAGAAAATACGGCCAATAATGCATTTACTGCTATGCCATACAAGGTAAGTTTCGCTACTTGTATTTGGCGATAGCCAAGTGCGGTAAGCCAAATAAAGAAGCCTATTAATCCCCCACAAGCAAATGAAATCCATGCTATCTCAGGAGAGATATATATTGTCATCAAAACCCAAATCAACGTCCCTTGCGTCAGGCCTATCCAACACATAGGATCGAATATCCAGTGCTTCTTGTAGGGTTCCATGTTACTTGCTAGCGAAACATGGTTAAATTAGTGATGTTTGGAACGCAACGTTGAGAAGAAGGAGCATGGGGGTTTTTCGTGACGGACATTAATGATCTCGTGGCTCGGAGGAAATCCGAGCAACGGAGGATTAAGATTCTTCTAGATGCTAGAAGATCTGAAGATCAAGCTAAGTTAAAGGGGGGGGAGGATGCTGTTGCGTGGGTTAAGGAAGAGCAGTGCATCGGGTGCGATCAATGTACGATTGTCTGTGATGATGATGCCATAGAGCTGTACGATACTCCGCTTGCCAGTCCCATCCTAAATATCGAGGTAAACAGGAAAGCTAAGATTCTGAGAGACCCGTGTACTGGATGCCAGTTATGCGTTCTTGCATGCCCAACGGACGCGATACTAATGATAGACAGGTGATACATTGAGTGATGAAGACCCTATTCGATTCGGTGCAGAATTTGGACCCAAGAGGACGGAGAGGACTACAGGGGTGTCATTATCCACATTCAAAAACTTGGTTTGGGTATCCAATATTGGAGGTTTAATCTTAGTCGCTATAGCTCTTGAGATGATGATCACCGGGCAGTTCTTACTTGGCCTTGGATGTATGATTGGAGGTGTGGCAATAGCCCTTTTCCCATCGAATTACGAGATAGTCGGAATGGACGAGGGATATCTTGCATCCGGATTTGAAGAGGAAGAGTAGTAGAGATGAATGGCACTTCCTTCCAGGAACTAGTATGGAGGGAATTACTTTCTATTCCCCCTGGGGAAACTAGGACATACAAGCAGATTGCTGACGCTATTGGGAAACCTGGCTCATCCAGAGCAGTTGCCAATGCTTGTGCTGCTAACCCATATGCCCCATTTGTTCCCTGCCATAGAGTGATTCGTTCTGATGGAAGAGTTGGTGGTTACTCTGGCCGAGGAGGGCCAGAGGGAAAACTCCGAATGCTCGAAGAAGAGGGATTCAAGCAGTCAGAAATAAATGATGAAAACCGCCAGAGATGCGAGTGAGGCAATAGCCCAGACCACTAGATAGGTAGACTGGTTCAATTCATCTTCAGCTGGCTCGTCCATAAATAACCCAAGATAGTTTTGAATGTAAATATACCCATCTGGACATGCTTCAAATTATGGGAAGCAGAATCATTAGCGCTGCCAGGGGTATGAGGACCATCGTTGCATTGTCGTCAATATACTTCAACGAAGGCACTTCTCCTAAAACTGTTAGAGGGGCCAGAAGTAGCGAGATAACCAGTGGCGTTCCAATCCAAAAGTGACACCCAATCCATACAGCATATGACGTTAACATTCCTGCCCAGATCGCTAATTTCAGATCCTGCTTCTTTCTCTTTATCTCACCCATAATCGGATCTACAAATGTCAGGCCGAATATCAGCGGTATGCCGTAGAGTCCGGATTCAAGGCCGGTATTTCCATTCTCTGGTGCAATTAACAGGGCTAGTGCTACTGCAAAACCTCCCCATGCAAGTGCAGAAATCTGTTTAGCCTCGTATTCACGTTGGCCTATTACGACAATTCCCATCTTTATTCTCAGGGCCTCAATAACTATTAGAGTGATAATTATTGTACTAACTAATTGATGTGGATTCATCCCCAAATATTCGGAAATTTCAACACCTCTGGTATAGTAAATGAGTGGGATTAATGCCATTACCATATGAGTGGCCCTTCTGAGTGCGTGTCCAGTGAATCCCCCGATGGAGTGTTTGACATGATCTGTATCGAATGGCCTAAGAGGATCGTTCATTCATTCACCTAGCTAATTTATCCAGAGCATCATCAAGTGAAATACTTCCGGTTTGTAATTCGTCTATGATTCGATTCAAACTGGGAGACGATAGTAGACGAGAATCCCAAAGAGAGAGTAATCTTTCTTGTATTTTTATCTTCTCTCTCCAATCCGGAGAATCACAATTCTCCACTAAATCCATCATTTCATCTATTCCATCGTTCATCTGTGCAGAGACGAGGATAACATCCGGAGATTTCTTTTCGTCAGCAAACGAGAGCGAAGACCGTATTGATTCGGCGGCTTTGATAGCCCCCGGAAGGTCTGATTTGTTAATCACTATAATATCTGCTAGTTCGATAATACCTGCTTTTTCGGCTTGGATTATGTCTCCCCTATCTGGGCCGTCGACTAAAATGATTTTATCTGCGAATGCAACTATTTTAATTTCAGATTGACCTGATCCAACTGTTTCTATGACGATATTCTCCCATCCACAGTAGGATAGTAGTTCTATCATCGAAATCAAAGATGATGACAATCCACCTGGATTGCCTCCAGTAGAGAGCGATCTCACATAAACCAATTCTCCAGAGTCAGCGGATTCCATCCTTACTCGGTCCCCCAGCAAAGCCCCACCTGACCTTGGGGATGAGGGGTCAATAGCTAGAACCGCTACGTTCTGGTTCCTAGAATTACAATAACTGATTATTCTTCCTATTAGAGATGATTTACCGACTCCTGGAGGGCCGGTTATTCCAATGACCGATGATTTCCTTGGATGAGTTTTTTCAGGGTAATTGAGCTTAATACCTCTTTCTACGTAAGTTAGCAGTCTTGACAAGTCTCTCCTATTACCATTGGCTGCTGATTTTAGGAGGGAGTCTTGATCCATCAATTCCAACGCCACCCATCTCCATCACCGACTCCAATGGGAGCACCTGACTCAACTCTAGAGTTAGCCTCGTCTAGGAAGGAAAGGATTTCATCGGTTCTAGATCCCGGTCCGAAAATTGCCCTCACGCCACTGGAGAACATACTTTCACGATCTCTATCGGGTATTATTCCTCCCAAGAAAACCATTACATTACCCATTCCTGTTTCTTTGAGAAGTTCACAGATTCGTGGTACCAAAACGTCATGAGCTCCTGATAGTGTTGAGAGTGCAAGAGCATTTGCATCTTCATCCATTACAATTCTAGAAATCTCTTCGGGAGTCCTCCTAAGGCCAGTATACACGACTTCATGACCCCCGTCCCTGAGAGATCTGGCGATTACTTTTGCACCTCGATCATGGCCGTCAAGGCCCGGTTTGGCCATTACTATCTTCATAGTATCAAATATGCGAAACGGTGACCCTCCTTGAAGCAACCGCAGGCCATATTTTCACGTTTTCATTAGTAAGACATATTGACGTCCCAGCATATCGAAGTACATGAGTGCAGATGACGCACGCGTTGAAGAGCTTCGGAGGCGTAAGGCACAGGCCATAGCAGGAGGCGGTCAAGCGAGGGTATCAGCTCAACATTCGAAGGGAAAATTAACTGCTCGAGAGCGGTTGGATTTACTCTTGGATGATGGATCTTTCATGGAGGTCGATCCGTTGGTTGAGCATAGGTGCAGGGACTTTGATATGGATAGGAATGTAATCCCCGGAGATGGTGTGGTGTGTGGGCATGGCACCATAGGGGGAAAGACAGTGTACTGCTTTGCTCAAGATTTCACAGTATACGGTGGCTCACTCGGAGAGATGCATGGTCTGAAGATTTGCAAAATTCTTGACATGGCCCTCAAAACTGGGTCTCCAGTCATTGGTCTGAATGACAGTGGCGGTGCAAGGATACAGGAAGGTGTGGCTAGCCTGGGATCTTACGCGGAAATATTCTTCAGAAACGTAAGAGCAAGTGGCGTTATTCCACAAATCTCAGTCATTATGGGTCCCTGTGCAGGAGGAGCAGTCTACTCTCCGGCGATTACTGATTTTGTAATCATGGTGGATGGCACATCCCATATGTTCATCACCGGACCGGAAGTAATCAAGACGGTGACTAACGAAGAAGTTTCATTTGAGGATTTGGGAGGAGCTTCGACTCATGCTACAAAGTCTGGTGTGACACACTTCACTGCGGTAGACGATGAAGAAGCCTTGGAGTTGACAAGAGAGCTGATTGGTATGTTACCTTCAAATAATCTTCAGAAATCTCCTGTTTTACCAACCAGGGATCCAATTGATAGGGCCTGTCCAAGATTGCAAAATTTAGTTCCAGATAACCCCAAAGAGCCGTATAATATCATTGTGGCAATAGAAGAGACAGTAGATGAGGGGGCATTCCTGGAGGTCCAGTCAGAATATGCAATGAACATAGTAGTCGGATTTGCCAGATTGGGAGGACATACTATTGGAGTGGTTGCTAATCAGCCTAATTTTCTTGCCGGGTGCTTGGACATTGATGCATCCATTAAAGCGGCTAGATTCGTAAGATTTTGCGATTCTTTCAATATCCCTATCCTAACCTTTGTGGATGTTCCTGGTTTCCTTCCTGGTGCCAGCCAAGAGTGGGGAGGGATAATCAGACATGGCGCTAAGTTACTTTATGCATATGCCGAGGCTACGGTTCCCAAATTGACTGTGATTACACGGAAGGCTTACGGAGGTGCTTACGATGTTATGTCTTCCAAACACATTAGGGGGGATTACAACATTGCATGGCCCTCCGCACAACTCGCAGTTATGGGAGCAGAAGGAGCGGTGCAAATTATTCATAAAAGGAGAATCGCCTCTTCTGGAAATCCTGAACAGGAGAGAGAGAGGCTAGTAGGTGACTATGAAGATACTTTTGCTAACCCATATCGTGCTGCATCTCTTGGATACCTTGATGATGTTATTCAACCAAGTGAGACGCGTTCCGTCATGGCCAAGGCACTCGGTGCACTACTAGAAAAGGAAGAGGCAAGGCCGGCTAGAAAACATGGCAATATTCCGCTTTGAGGTGTTTTTTTGGACGATAGAAGATTGCTTAAATTAAAGTTGGTAGCGATGGTTGCTGTTATTCTAGAAGAGGAAGAGGGAGATTTTATCCAACCCTCTCCACAGAGGAATAGAGGCGATGAGTGGTCTAGAGACCATCGAAGAGTAATTATTGGCAGAAGGAATCTGTTCAGGGCTAAGTCGAAGAGGAGTACCTCAAGGTGATCTAATGAGCGACAAAAGGAAAGTAAATGTCGATGGGGAGGATTTTGAAGTCTCCATCGCAAAAGAAGGGGATTTTTGGAAGGTCGAAGTAGAAGGCAGGGTATTCTCCGTCAAGGTAGATGGCAGTAAAGGGGTGCCACTGCCTCCTAAGAAAAAGAAGGGAGCTAGGAAGGCTAAGAGGTCAGGGATAGTGTCGTCATCAATTCCAGGAAAAATTATTTCCATCTCAGTGAGTGAAGATGATCTTGTCTCCGAAGGGGATGTCATAATGATTTTAGAAGCCATGAAGATGCAGAACGAAATTCAGGCCCCTGTTTCTGGGAAAATTACTGAATTGAATTGTGAACCAGGAGATAGCATCGAGGCAAATTCTCCGCTAATGGTAATTGAGCCGCCTATTGACGATTCTAGATAGAGAGATTTCAATAGCTAATGCCTGCAGGCCGTTGTATGGTCAAGTGCGACTTTCCCCAGTGCTCCTCGGACGGGAGTGTGGTTAGTCGATTATCGCCCAAAGGATTCCTTGTTGCTACAGGGAATAAGGCCTACTCCTTCAGAGAGGCTTACAAGAGATTTACTTATTGTAATAAATGCCATGATGAACTGATGAAATCAGTTTGGAACAGAGTTAGAGAAACCGATGAAAAGGGTGATGACCACGTCGCTCCAACAGCAATCTGATCAAATTAGTCCCAGCGCATCTTCTATCCTATTCATCTCAGGCCCGGTTGAACCAGTACCCACCATTGCATGGGTATCGCTAGCTGCGCAACCCGCACCGATAAAGGGAGATCCAAAACTGACCGTCCCTACCATAACTGGAACTCCTAAGGTATTCTCGATGAGCTTTGCCTCATCTGTTGTAATATCTGGATGAGCTAAGGCCCCGTTGGAATTGGCCACTAACATACTTCCAACTGTGTCATGTCCCGCAACCTTACTCCTTACTGCATTAACACCAAGTACTTCTCCGATCATTTCAACCCCATCTACGCCTGGTGGGACCACTGGACTTACAATCGCACCTATTTCATTACATTCGACAAGATTTCCTGCGGCATTTACACCGCTCTGCATGACTACAACGTCTCCAAAGCTTGTTAGCTCATCGAGGTCTTCTTCTGTGGCAATGTCAGCTACCGCTATCCCCTTGCTATTTCCCTTCAAAAGACTCCCAATCAACGAGGACCCTCCTACCATGAATGGATATGTTTCGATATCGAAGGCACTTCCGATTTCCTCCATTGCATCTGAGCCAAGTGATCTTGGAACGAATAATACATCACCGATCACAGATAAGTAAACGCCGACTTGGCTGTGACCCAGAATATCACCAGTAGAAATACCCAATTTACCACTCCGTATTTTTCCTCACAGGGGTTAAATGAATAATTTTTTGCGGGGATAAAACACTGTTTCCAGTGTTCAAGGAAGAAAGAAGGCACAGCGACGATCGTTCCCGTGGGCTCTCGCACCACAGTACAGGAATCGACGCAGGAGGTCTTGACTTCCGGGTTCGATATGGGACCGGGTATTACCCCTCCGCTATGGCCGTGCGCAACTTTCTTTCAAAATGTGAATTGATATGCTTGATTGAACAGAGGCCCACACAGGGCTTAATATGTGAATTCTTGATGCTCGGGGGATTAGTGCAGCTGGGCTGAACACCTCGGTCGAAACCTCGGTGCTTACACCCGCTGTCTATCAATCTCGTCTTTTACGAGTCCCCTGAGGTGCCTCGTCTTTCGGGCGACTTCGAGCTTAGATGCTTTCAGCTCTTATCCGCATGGAGCGTGGCTACCCAGCA
>Ga0066835_10000052_pt1 | contig 21100 bp, 21 predicted proteins | sample ETNtaG_3_FD_67280 | JGI IMG/M metagenome (GOLD analysis project Ga0066835, IMG submission 67280) | Marine microbial and viral communities from oxygen minimum zone, Eastern Pacific Ocean - ETNP201302SV84 | ecosystem: Environmental > Aquatic > Marine > Unclassified ... | reverse complement strand
TGTGCATAATATCAGCATCATTTTCTCCAGTGAAAATGAAACCCGCGCCACCCATATCAGCAGCGAGTTGGTATATCTCATCAAATTTTCTATCAATTACTCTCTCACAAAAAGATAGATCTCTGAGATCACCCTGCAAAAAATCATCAGCTTCAGTATCATCATATTCAGGAAATTTTAAATCGCAGGCTCGAACGAAATATCCATCTGCTTTCAACCTTTTTACAAGATGATTTCCAATAAAGCCGCCTCCGCCACAAACTAATGCTGACTTACTCATTTTTTGTTATCCCCTTAAAAATGTTTAAAAATTTGTTTGTTATTTCGGAGATTATAAAATAATTTTCAGCATAAGTCCTTGAATTAAAAGACATTTCCTCTATGTTGTTATGAGATAATAATTTTTTTATTCCATCTGCAATGCCTAACTCATCGGATGGCTCAGAAACTAATCCACATCCATTCTCAGATATTATCGTTGATGCTAAATTATCTTTTGGAGCTGAAATCAAAATTGGCTTACCTGCACATAAATAGCTTAGGGTTTTTGAAGGAGTAGAAAATCTGCCTGCCTCTTCTTCGATAATTGCTATGCAAAAGTCTGATGAACTCAATACCTCGCTATAACGTTCAAAAGGTTGAATTGGAATTAAAATAAGGTTCTCTGGATTATCATTTTGCTTCAGCAACTGATCATATCCAACTCCAAAGCCTACTACTACTATTTCTACGCTGGGATTTTCTTTTGCAGCATTTAAAATGATTTCTGGATTATGCTTTAGTGCTAGTGTTCCTGTATAAATACCTCTTGTCACTTTTGGGCTTAAGTTATGTTCTTCAGCCCATTTGTTATTTTTAGGGTAGCTCTTAATTTCATCTAATGGTCCCCAGTTTTCTATGATTGATACTTTATCTATACTGATTTCCCATTTTTTGATTTGTTGTAAAAAGTTTTTTGTTATTAGGACAATGTGATCAGATTCTCTCATCTGCTTTCTTTCAAGATAACTATAATAGGATCCGATAATGTTACCAATTATTGGTAATTTCTTTTTCAATATAGTTTTTACAGCTATAGAGTAAAAATCTTGGCACCAATATATAAATTTTGCATTTATTTTCTTAGAGTGTTTGAGAATAATTTCTTGAGCTTCTGTTGGAGTATTCCCAGAAAGAATAATATCTGGATGAAAATCAATTATTAGCTCACCGACCTTATTTCCATACTTTAAATCACCAAATCTTCTTGAAATAAAGTTTGATTTAGAATAATTTCCAGAAATAGTTATAGCTTCAAATTTGATTTCTTCAGAATCCATATCTCCTTTAGGCCCTTTGTCCTCTGAAAAATATGCATGTATCACTTCATGTCCATGTTTTTTTAATTCCTTACTCAAGGAAACTTGAAATGGGTGGCCAGCATAGTCATGTACTAATATTTTCATAATGTCTTAATTCAATAACCTCACTCTTAGCTCTCTTTAAAATTGTTTAAATATTAAATCCAATCCTCAGGACAATCTTTTTTCCAATCTTCTAAAGCACTTTTAAGAGTGTATAAGTATTTATATCCATTATCTTCAAGGTATTTTGGAGAAATATTATTTGATCTATTGAGTTTTTTAATTCTAAGCGGGCTAAACGGATGAACTATTCCAAAAGGTTTAGCAAATAATTCAATTATATAAGAGGCTGCTAAAAGAAAAAATTCTGGTATAGATGGTATAAAATTATTCACTCCTTGAATTTCTGATATTCCATTCACATAGTCTTCTATAGACGGCCCTGGATTCATTGACATATTAAAAGTTGTAACCTTGTCAGAAGAACTCTCTTTTTTTAATACCCAAGTCATTGCATTACAAAGTTCTTTGACGTAAACACCAGCTTTCCTTGTTTTTTTATTACCGGTATAAAAGAAATATCTTTTTTTAAGTGCCTTTATTAATCTTGAAACATTCCCACCTTCTCCTGGGCCAAAAACTACTCCAGGCCTTACAATAACCAATTGTTTTTGATGCGGAATTTGAGATTGCCATATCTCATGTATTTTTTCTGCAACCAGCTTAGAGCTTCCATATGCTGTGGTAGGAACTGGCAATGAACTCTCATCTTTTAATTCTTCAGAAGGGCCATATGGTGAAATAGAACTTGAAAAAATCATCTTTTTGCAACCCACCTTATCAGCAAAATTACAAACATTGTAAGCACCCTTTAAGTTACAATCAAAATATTCATATATTTCATGCCCAGGCTCCCTATGAATAGCTGCAAAGTTTGCAATTAAGCCTATTTTTTCATTTGGCATCCAATCAATCGGATTTCTTACATCGCCATAAATAATTTCTATTTCGGGATATTGCTTAATTAATTTTGTCCTAAAAGATAATTTTTTTTCATTGATATGCTGGTAATCAAATACATAAACTTTTTTAAATCCCTCAGAGTCAATAAGATGACAAGCAAAGAAGCTCCCGATAAATCCAGTCCCACCGAATATAACACCAACTAATCCTTTTTCATTCATAATACTTCAAGATATTTTTTTGTTTACTATGAGAACTCTTAGATATCTTTTTAAAAGAATCATAATCGCTTTTAGATAAATTGATAGTGGAATATTTTTATTTTTTTCAAAAAAATCATAAATCGTAACCCTTTTTCCAAAATCCCATTTCCTAAATATTAAAATTATGATCTTAATATATGCATAAAATAGCTCCTCAATTTGTGGGTAATAATTTTTCACAAAGTAACATTTAGCGAGAGAGTAATAGAGAACCCTTTTGCTCTGTCCAGAACTTGAACTTATAGAACCGTCATGATCTCTAAAGTATGAAAGAATTTCATCAATATATGCATAATAGTTATATTTTCTAATTATGAGCAAAAATAATATCAAATCCGGGCCTATTCCATGCGCTGAGAAGTCTGATTTAATTCTATTTGGGATATCTAATATCAAACATTTCTTAAAGTCTCTCCTTCTGAAAATAGCTGCTCCCGGAGATACTGGGAATTTATCTGCAAAAATAGACTCATATATAAAATCTTTACTATGATAATTACCTGTTTTTCCTAGATCATATCTGATGACTCCTTTTTGAGGATCATCCTTGAATATTCTTGCTTTTGAAAATACAAAAGCGACTTGATCAGAAAACATTGAAACCATTTTCTCGACACAGTATGGGCTAAGTAAATCATCAGAAAATAATACTTTTATATATTCACCCGAAGAAATATCTAAGCATTTTTGCCAATTCCTTATTGGCCCAATATTTGTTGGATTCCTGTAGATTTGAATTCTTTTATCTAAATTCTCCAATTTTTTGCAAATTTCCCAAGTTTTGTCTGTGCTGCAATTATCAACAATTATTATCTCAATATCTTTATAAGTCTGAGACAGGGCTGATCTAACACATGTTTCAAGATGCATTTCCCTATTAAATGCTGGAACTAAGATACTAACTAACATAAGTTAATTTATAAGATTAGTACAAATTATACACATACTAATTCTTAAGAGTATCCTAAGTTTTTGTTAACCTCTTCAAATAAATCTTTAAATTTTTTCATGTTTTCTTTGCTAAATTCTTTTTTCCAACTATCTATATTTCCAGATCTAAAAGTATGAGATCTTTTTGGGCTAATTGAGAGAATTGATTTATGGACTAACTCCTTAATATTTAAATCAAGATTTGTTTTCTCGCAAAAATGTTCCCATATTGAAGTTATTGTTTCTTCAGGCTTATCTTTAAGTGACTCAAATTGAATTGCTAATGATGTTTTATCTTCTACCCACGAATAAAAAGGTTTAAATCTCTCATAAATATTTGTATAAAGTCCTGTTGGGCCGCCGTTGGGTAATCCTTCAATTGTTATGGAGAGCAACTCATCTTTTGATAATCCTTTTGGGAAATATTTTGAAAGTCTATGAAATTTATTTATCTGAGAAAGATAATACATTTCAGAAACAAGAACTGATCTAATGTCTCTGTATATAAAAAAGGTAGGTATATTTCTTTTTGACAATTCATCTGAAAACGACACATCATGAAAAATATGTCCTTTTGTTAGTTCTCCTGATCTTATTTTAGAAATTTCCTTTAAAACCTCAATATTTGTTCTCTTTTTAAATCTAATTGAAGACGCCATGGTAATAAATCTTCCATAGTCTCTAACGACTTTTGATTCATCAAAAACCTGAGAAAGTAAATGTGTTCCACTCTTTGGGAATGAATTTACGAAGCAGGAAGGCTCGTCATTGTCAACCAATCTAATATTCCCATAAATCTTATAAGGCAGATTTCTAATTTTTACTAATAATGGATTTTTTGCCATTTCTTATACTAAATTAATTCCTCGAAGGATATGACATTAATAGTCCAATTACTAGCCATAACCAGGGGAATAAAAGTGCAACTCCTGTTTGTGAAATTGGAGAAAGTATGATCCATACCAGTAATGCAGTAGACAAGCCCATTGGCAGACTTTTATTTAAAATAACATTTTTATTTTTAAAAATAATATTAAAAATCATCAAAAAGAATATAAAAGTCCCGATTAAACCTAAATTAACCAGTAAAGAAAAAATTAGTGTTGTTGACCGATGACCGCCATAACCAATACCTATTAAAGGATTTGTCATGAATAAATCAATAGAATGTTGCAAATTTATAAATCTTATTGCTCCTGAGCCTGCTCCACCAATGAGTTTTAGTAAATGATTTTGTATAAGATAAATCCTAAAATCATCAAAAATTGCTAGAGCTAATAAAATTAAAATTAAAAAAAATAAAATTGTTAGGAAAGACTTAAATTTGTTTGCAGATGCCCAAAAAATAACTATGAAAATTGTAATTAATATTCCAAGAATCCCTGTTGTCGAGAGCGTCATAATCGAAGCCATGAAAAGGAATAAAGGTGGTATATTTGAATTATACAAGAAATTTTTTGAGTGCTTTTCACCTATGTTTTTGATTACTAGAATGATACCAAGTCCAAATACAAACAAATTAGCACTGAATCCAGGCTCTCCTGCAAATGTATACATCCTCTTAAGCCCAAAAAAAGATTGATAATCTATTCTTGCTACAATTTCATCAGTGAAGGTATTTCCATAGGTTAAAAAAGCAATAAGATTTATAGACATCTCATAGTTAACAATTGCTAATATTTGGAAAATAAGGCCTATTATTCCGATTATTAATACTCCCCAAATAAAAGAATTAGTGCAATAAAGCAGTTGTTGATATGTTTTTACTTGGATTGATATAGCAATTGCGGTAAGTCCATATAAAACTGGGAAAAAAAGATTTCTTATCCCAAATATATCTTTTTCTAGGGGTTCATATGAAAGATCAAGGTATTCACTGGTATAAGGTAAGACCAAGACTGGGCCTGCAAAAAAAGGAAAAACTTTCGAAACAATAAGATACAGAATAAAAAATAATAAAAATATATTTAATTTCTTATAAATATGTCTGGATCTAGAAAAGAATTTATTTAGAAGAATAACCGGTGTGGAAATTAGAGCAAAAATAGTGAAAAGAGATAATCCTGTTTCACCGATATAAAAAACTTTTAAATCATAAAATCCTGCAGAAAAGCTTAATGGTATTAAAAAAAGATCTCTTTTAATAAATGCTATAAAAAAGATAATACTAAATAACCCTAAGCCAAATAAATTTATAGAAACTTTTGCTCTCCTAAACTATATAAAAATATATAACACCAACTAATATAAATGCAATTAATCTTCCTATAAGTCTCTCATCTAAGAATTTAATTGCATCTTGATAGTCAAAATCACCTGAATCAATCAATAAAGCAAGTCTTGTATCATAAAAAAATACAATATAAGCAGTTGAAAGTGCAGTAATTATTGGAGCCATTTGAACCAACCAAAGACCCATACTTGAGTAAGCAGCTGCTAGAATGTTTAAAACAAAAGGTGCGTTTATAGCAATGCCAAATGCTAAATATCCCATAAATCTCTCAGCAAAAATAACTTTACTTCTCTCCGAAGTTTTGTTTTTAAAAATCTTATATTTTCTCAAAAAGATTAAATAGGAAACTAGGATAAATATAAAAGCAAAAAGGCTACAAATAAAAAAAAGTTCAAATAGTTCTTGATAGCTAATATTTAAAGCTAGGTAACCAAGAGCAGGAGCAATTGCGAATGAAAAGCCTCTTGATATAAGGGCAAGTTTATTTCTAATTACATATGCCGTCGCAATCTTCTGAGTAATAAATAAATCTTGAAACTGTTTCTGTTGAGAAAAGAAATCTAAAAGAACTGCTGATGAATAAGTTAAAAAAACTAAAAACTTGATAAATAAAATTAAATTTTCTGAAGCCAAGAGATCATCTCCCATATTCCATGTTTTTTTGAAACTTCAGGTTTCCAGCCAGTAATATTGTTTAGTTTTGAAAAATCTGCAACAAATATTTTTTGATCACTTTCGCGCGGTGGAAGTTTTTCATATTCCATTTTTACATTTAACCTTCTTTCGATTAGATCAAATAACTCAAGAAGAGATAAACTATTATCAATCCCTCCACCTACGTTAAATGCATTTCCTGAGATTTTATCTATGAAATTTATAGACGAAAAGTATAGATTTACCATGTCATCTGCATGTAAAACATCTCTGACTTGTTTACCAGTTCCAGATATAGAAAAGTTTTCATCTGTTTTCTTGGCCTCTAGCCCCTTTTGACAAAACCATCCAACCCAGCCTTGGTCAGAAGTAGCGAACTGTCTCCCTCCATACATTGATGAATGTCTAAAGACGACAGTTTTTAAACCAAATAATCTTGCGTAATCTAGCATGTACTGATCTGCCGAACCTTTTGAGCATCCATAAGGCGAATGAAAATCTAAAGTAATTTCTTCTGAAAAACCATTTGGATGATCATCACAGATAAATCTTGTTTCATTCTCTGAATATTTAAATTGCTCTAAATCTCCATAAACTTTATTAGTGGAAGAATAAAAGATTGCTGCATGCAGATCATTAACTCTGACAGCCTCAAGCACATTTAGGCTTCCGCCGACATTAATCTCAAAATCCATATATGGGTCTTTCAAAGAAGTTGTCATAGCAACTTGACCTGCTAAATGAAAAATTATATCAGGCTCAAATGATTTTAAAGATTCGTTTACAACTTCTTTATTTCGAATATCTTCATTGATAAATTTAAATTTTCCTTGATTTTTCAGCCAATCAAGATTTTCAGAAGATCCGTATCTTGAAAGATTATCGAGAATCACTAAATCATAATTTTTCTTAATTGCATATGCAGACAAATTACTTCCAAGAAATCCACAGCCACCCGTAATAAATATTTTCATAATTCTTTTTCTTTCTCAATATAATCTAGAATACCTTTTTCTAAATCATACTTTGGCGTCCAGCCGAATTGTTTTAATCTTGAGACATCTGCAACACTGTGCATCATTTCCTTTTCTCTATAATCCAGTGCACCAAAATTTAATTTAGTTTTTGAATTAGATAAGTGTGCAACTTTCTTAACAAAATCTTGAATTGAGGTTGCAATTCCAAAACCCAAACTTATCTCTTCATTATTTTTAAGAACTTGGATATTATCCATTATAGCTTGGATACCACTTATAACGTCATCAATATAAATCATATCTCTTGTTTGTTCGCCATATGTTAAATCAAGACTTTTAATATTTTTCAAACATGAGTTTACAATATATGCTGTAAATTTTGTTTCATCATCTCCTGGGCCGTACATGTGCTCAAGTTTAATATTTATAAACTTTACGTCAGTTTTTTTTTTAGAAACTGCATTGCAGAACTCAACAAATTGGTACTTCAATAATGAGTAAATATTAGTATGCTTATCAAGGCTAGTTCCAATATTTATAAAAGCTTTTTTGGAGTTATTGTTCGCTAAGTTAAAAATATTTACGCCAAATTCATAGTTTGATTCAAACATAAAATTATCATCTTCATTGCTTCTGCCATAACAGCATGCAGTATGAATAATTAGGTCTGGATTGAAAGATTCAAAACCATTTTGCAGTGAAGAAAAAGAAGAGGAATCAATTACATAAAGATCCTCGGAATCATAGAAGCTTAATTGTTTTACTTTTTCTGGATCACGCGTTACAAGAGCAACTAAATTACTACTTCGAAGGAAATGTTTTATAAGACTCCTTCCCAGAAAACCAGTGCCACCAGTTACTAGGATTTTCATAAATATTTTGGTAAGTATCTATAAATACCAGTTATGTGACGTTTATTATTAAGATTTTTCATATTCCTCAATTTGCCTGAGAGTCAATTCCTGAATATTCTCATTATTAGACCATCCGTTATGCCACTCAATTACTTTATCTAGGGCGCATTCTATATTCCATCTAGGATGCCAATGAAGATAGTTTTTTGCCTTTGAAATATCCAATTTTAATAACTGAGCTTCATGAGGTTCATTAGATGAACTTCCATCATCCAATAAATAACTTAATTTTTCTTTTAGTTTTGGGACTAAATATGAAATGACTTCCTCAACAGATCTGCAATCATCATCATTGGGTCCAAAGTTCCAACCCTGAGCAAAATCTTCACCCTTTAAATATAAGCACTCTGCAAGTTTTAAATATCCAGAAAGTGGCTCAAGAACATGTTGCCAAGGTCTTGTTGCTCTTGGGTTTCTGATGACAAGTTTTTCTTTATTAATTATTGATTTAAATATATCAGGTATTAGCCTATCCTCAGCCCAATCTCCTCCGCCAATAACATTACCTGCTCTTGCCGAAGCAAGAGATATGTTGTGATTATCCCCAAAAAAAGAGTCTCGATATGCGGATGTAACTAACTCTGAACAGCCTTTGCTATTACTATATGGATCGTGTCCACCCATTTCTTCATGTTCTCTATAACCCCAAAACCATTCTTTATTTTTATAGCATTTATCAGTAGTGACATTAATCACGGCTTTTATTGATTCTATTTTTCTGCATGCCTCTAGAAGATTTACCGTTCCCATGACATTGGTACTATAAGTTTCTATTGGATCAATATAAGAAAATCTTACAAGAGGCTGTGCTGCCATATGTATAACTATTTCAGGCTTAAACTCACTTATTGATTTTTCTAGCAAATCAAGATGCCTAATATCTCCAAAATTTGAATCCATAATACTGTTTAAATCTAAAACATCATATAAGTTTGGATTTGTCGATGGTTCTAGAGAGTAACCCTTTAACTTTGAGCCACATTCGTTAAGCCAAAATGATAGCCATGAACCTTTAAATCCGGTATGACCAGTTATGAATACCTTTTTATCTTTCCAAAACTTCCTATTCATATTTTTACCAAACTTTCCAAGGAGCTTTATCTTTATCCCAAAGATCTTGAAGAAGGTTTTTGTCTCTTAAGGTATCCATGGGTTGCCAAAATCCATTATGCTCATAAGCCATTAACTCTCCTTTATCTGCAAGTAAATTAAGTGGTTCATGCTCCCAAACAGTTTTTTCATTTTCTATGTAATTAAATACTTCGGAATTTAATACAAAGAAACCTCCGTTTATTCTAGCCCCGTCACCTTTTGGTTTCTCTTGGAAACTATTAACTTTGCCACCAGAAATATCCAAGGCACCAAACCTGCCGGGTGGGAATGTTGATGTAAGTGTTGCTATCTTTTGATGCTGATGATGAAACTTAATCAGTTCAGATATATTTATGTCTCCAACACCATCTCCGTATGTAAAGCAAAAAGATTCCTCATCCTTCAAATGATCGCTGACTCTTAGGAGTCTTCCACCAGTCATTGAGTTATCTCCAGTATCTACTAGTGTTACTTTCCATGGCTCAGCTCTTTTATTGAGTACAATCATTTCATTGTTATGCATGTCAAATGAGATGTCTGACATATGCAAAAAGTAATTTGCGAAGTATTCTTTTATTACATAACCCTTGTAACCACAGCAAATGATAAAGTCATTGATGCCATGAGATGAATAAATTTTTAGAATATGCCATAGAATTGGCTTTCCTCCTATTTCTATCATTGGTTTTGGTTTAAGATCTGTTTCTTCACTAATCCTAGTTCCAAAACCTCCTGCTAATATAACTGCTTTCATATAAACCTTTTTATGACTCTTTATTTAAATAAAATTTTGCCAATACAAAAAAACTTGATAAAAATAAACCAAAGAACATACCAATCATAATTATCAATATTCGGTTTGGTCTAGATTCTTCTTCGGGCGCAATTGGTGAATCAATTGCTTTAAAAATATAGTCATCATTTATCTCAGTAAGCATTAAAATCTGAGTTTGACTTTGAAGAAGCTCTGACAGAGCCTCCTTGATTTCAGCATAGTTGGTATCCAGCATTCTTTTATTTAAAAAATCAATAGATCTTATTGCTTTTTGCTTGTCTTCTAGACGCATAGATTCATCAATATAAAAAATTATTTTATCTAGCCATTCTTTTGCAATATAAGGTGAAAAATGCTCAATGGAAATCGAAACAAAACCTGTTTCTGTATCCTGTGAGATTGCAAGAATATCTAGATATTCTTCATATGCTTCTTGTGCAGAGGGTATTTGAGATTTAGGAGGCTTTACATCCCTAATCCATTTCTTTGTAAATGGATCAAAGTCACCTGTTTTATATGAGAGTGTATTATCTTTAATATCCCATTTTTTGACTGCCATTAGATTCTCAATAGAAATGTTTTTTAAAAAATAAGTTGAAAAAAATTCAAAAGATTTAATTCGCTCAATAGCTTCTAAGGATTTATCGCTTACTTCATCAGGAAGGGAAATCCCAGCTAAGTTTGCGAGTCCACTGTATTGACTCAAATTAGGCATCCCACCAACGTCCTCTTGGACTGGTGCAAGAAGAGCTGCTGATTTATAAATATTTGGTAAATAAATTGCAAGCACTAATGAAACCAAAACGAAGAATGAAGTAACTTTCAAAAGAAAAAATTTATTCTTAATAAGAATCTGAAAAACCTCTTTGATATCTATATTTTCATCAAAATTGTATTCTTTGTTCATAATCAATTCTAAGTTTCGTTATATTGTAACTCTTCTTTAAAAAATTATTTAGCAGACTGGTGCCCGAGGCCGGACTTGAACCGGCACGATATTTCTATCGAGGGATTTTAAATCCCTTGTGTCTACCAATTCCACCACTCGGGCCAAATCAATATATTTATTAAAACGTGAATATTTTACTATCATAATATTGATTTGTATTGTGGTGGATGAGCTAATGCTGCCCCTTACAAGAAATTTAAAAAATTTTATAAAAAAAATGTTTCTTTTGTAGAATTATAAGTCGCCTTTTTTTCTTAGCTCTTCTCTGATCTTTGTAGCACTTATAGAAGTTATAGAATCTTCGAATACCTCTTCTTCAAAAGAGTAGCCAACACCTCTCCCATAAGTAATATTAACAATATTTGGGACAAGCATTATTTCATAATGAATTCCTCTTAAAAAGTTATCTCTTTCAAGTGCTGACTCAATATTTTTACAAACAGTATCCCAATCAAAAGGATTATCTTCTTGACCCTCGCCTCCTGATGATCCCTGAACATCTCTGACCTGAATTACAACTTGTCCTGTTTTTGCAACGCATCTTTTAAATAAGGCTTGATGGCCGTCATGCCAGGGTTGCCATCTTCCAAGCATCTGGACAGTTGGTTTTTTCCAATCAAACATTATCTTTTTTTATTTTATAAGCAATATTTATATGATTTTTATCATTCCAATCTTTAATATGAAAATCAACTTTTTCCGGTCTCTCAAATAATTTGTTTGTATCCTCAAATCTTCCCTCTTTAATTGTATCCATCCATATTGTTATATCAGCATCAAAATTTTCTCTCGTTTCTCTAGTTGGGCATACAAAATCACATACAACATATCTACCATGAAGTTTTTCGAAATCTGCAAATGTTTTCATTCTATTGGATTGTCTTTTCCTGCCCTGATCTGAGAAATCCCAATCATTAGACATTTCTCTCACTTTATCTGCGTTGTACCATGCAGCATCTAGTAAAGGAACAAGTCTTTTAGTAAGGTATGTTTTTCCTGAGCCGGGCAGACCCATTACCAAAATTTTCATAAATATATATACTTAAATTCATAAAGACTGTTGGAGGCTGAATCCGGAATCGAACCGGAGTAAACGGCTTTGCAGGCCGCTGCATAACCACTCTGCCATCCAGCCAAATAAAATAGAAAATTCACATTGTTGATATCATTCATAAATTGATACAAACTCATTGACAACATTATGAAATCTTTTAAACATCTCGTCAGTTAGTCCATGATGTAATGGAAGCAAAACTCCTCTTTCCATGACTGCATCAGCATTGGGATACCCTTCTGGTCTTTCAACTTTTTTAACTCCATGGGTCATTGGTTGACGCAAGACGTTACCAGTAAAGACAACTCTAGTCTGAATATTTCTTTCTTCTAAATATATTTGAAAATCTCTTCTTGAAAATGGAGCATTTTCTGAGATTAATATAGGGAATGCAAGCCAAGCAGTATTATATGCCACAGGTTCAATAGGATTTAAAAAATACTTACTGTGGTTTGAAAAAAACTCACATTGTTTTTTAAAGTTTTGCTGTCTGGTAAGGATATTCTGATCAAGCTTTTCTAATTGCGCTAATCCAAATGATGCACCAACTTCATTACCCTCTAAATTGTATCCGACAGCTTCAAATACAAATTTTGCGTCATACTCAAGTCCGTCAAGGTTAACATTAAATCTATTTTCAATTGACTCACTTTTTTCATCAAACAAAGAAGAACTTCTTCCCCAAGATCTTAAAAGCTTTGCCTTCTCCATAACTTTATCATCGTTTATAGCAAGGGCTCCTCCATTTCCAGCACAATTTATTATATGTGAACCATAAAAACTCGTGATCGACATATCCGAGTAAAACCCAGATGATTTTCCATTAATAGTAGCGCCTAATGTATCAGCGGAGTCCTCAATAACTACTAAATTGTACTTGTCAGCAATCTCTCTTATTTTGGGCCAATCACAGAGATTTCCCATCAAATTTGGAGCAAGAATGGCAACAGTTTTATCTGTAATCATTTCTTCAATTTGAGAGCAATCAATATTGTATGTGAGTTCTTCAACATCAACGAAAACAGGTATAAGATCATTTTTTATCAAGCAACCAATAGAGGTCGAAAAAGTCAAGGCAGGTGTAATAACTTCAGAACCTTTAGCAAAATTAAATGATTCGACACCTATATATAAAGCTGATGAACCCGAGTTTACGTAAAGGCAATGTTTCTTTGAAAACAGTTCAGCAATTCTTTTTTCAAACTTTCTTGAATAATTCCCCATTTGTGTAGATTCAGATAAGCATTTGACCACTGCATCGATTTCTTCCTGTCCATAAACGGTTTTTGCATATGATATTTGGTTATTCTCGCTCATTTTTTTAGTCTACAAAGTTTGATTTGATGAATTATATAATAAATAATTATGTATTTGTTATATCAAAATTTATATTTTGATCTGCCTCTCTTTTGGTAAGTTGCTCATACTGACTTCTTATGTTGTTATTTATATTGACAGCCTCCTCGAGTAACTTAAATGGATGACCCATTTCGTATGAATATTTTATTAGAGCATTGCAGTCTTTAGGAAAACATGGTCCTCCAAATCCAAATCTTCCATCTGGGCCAGGAACATCCATATGTGTATTACCAATTCTTTGGTCAATAGAGATAATATCTATAAAATTCTGCCAACTTGAATCAGATTCAAGATTATTAAAAATATTATAGAGCTCATTAAAGTAAACAACTTTTATTGATAAGAAAGTATTTATAGCATACTTGATCAAAGAAGCTGTTTGAAGGTCTAAATACTGATAGTCATGATTCTTACAGTTTGTATGCTCAGAATAAAACTTGCCTACAATCTTTGTTGATTTAGCTTCACCTCCAAGAATTATAAGTTTAGAATTTATGAAGTCCTCATTAGCAAAGCGCTCTCTCAAAAATTCTGGATTATAAACAATATTTGGTAAGGCATTCTTAATTTCCTTTACGTAACTAGGCAATATAGTACTTTTTAGTACAATTAATGAATTAGATGAAAATTTCTTCAGATCGTCTATTACTTCTTTCAGGTTTGAAATATCCTGAGACCCATCACTGTTCATGGGAGTTGGTATACATATAAAAATAATTTCAGGTTCAAACTTATCTAAATCTTTTATTTTGGTGTTTAATAATGGGTCTACTTTGAAAGTTTCTACATCTTCTTTTATCCCATTAAATAAAGCTTTACCTACAAAACCAAAACCAACAATGGCAATCCTCATGTTTTAAATTCCTATTTTAATTAAATCTTTTTGATTGACGATGCCAATTAGTTTTTTATCTTTCATTACAGCAAGGCATCCGATCTTTTTTTTAGCCATAATGTTTAAGCATTCTGATGCTAAATCTTTAGATGATACTGCAGAGAAGCTTTTATTCATAAAATCTTGAGCAGTCATATCAAAGAAATAATTAGATTTGTTGTCAATTGCCCGTCTTATATCTCCATCTGTAATTATTCCTACAGCTTCTTTATTTTGTGATACAAATGTTACTCCCATACCTTTTTCAGAAATAATTTTTATGACATCTTTTGACATGGCATCGAAACTAATAATTGGCACTTCTTCTCCTGAGACCATTACATCCTTAGCAGTTAGAAGCAATCTTTTTCCTAAAGTACCTCCTGGATGAGATTTTGCAAAATCTTCAGGTTTAAAATCTTTTTTACTCATCAAAGAAATTGCAAGTGCGTCTCCCCATACAAGAGTTGCTGTAGCACTAGAGGTAGGTGCAAGATCAAGGGGACAAGCTTCTTTTTCAACTTTAATCAACTGATGATAGTCGGAAATCCTTGATAATGTTGATTTGTTATTTCCAGATACTCCTATCACAGAACAACCTAATTTCTTTATTACAGGAATAGTCTTTAAAAGATCTTCAGTTTCACCAGAGTAACTTATTGCAACAACAATGTCATTGCTTTGAATCATCCCAAGATCTCCATGAAAAGCTTCAGTTGAGTGCATAAAGAAAGAGCTTGTCCCAGTACTTGATAAAGTAGCAGAGATTTTCTTACTTATATGTCCAGACTTTCCAATTCCTGTAAAAATAATGCGGCCTTTACAATTAAATATAACATCAATGATTTCTTCAAAGTTTTTATCAATATAGTTTTTTAGGCCCACAAGAGCTTCAACTTCATCATCGATGACTTGTTTTGCTATATTTATTATTTGTTTTTCTTTGCTCATTTCCTAAAAGTTGAAATTGTATATTGGAATCCTGTTTGAATAGTTACTAAAAGAGCTATTAGAAGAATAATATCAGCAAAAAATAGAATCATCATATTATTAATTGTAAGGCCGAAAAGATACATTAATATTGCAAACATTTGTATTGCAGTTTTTATCTTAGCTAAAAATGTAACTTTTGTTTTTTCAGATTGGTTGTTTCTAGAATTAATGTCTCTAAGAGCAGCAACCCATATCTCTCGCGAAATAATTACTGCCGATATAAATCCTATTAAAAAACTCTTCAAGTTAATGCTTAAACCAATTAAAACAAAAACAATTAAAAGTTTATCTGCAATTGGGTCAAGAATTTCTCCAAGAACAGATTCTGAATTTGTTTTTCTAGCAATGTAGCCATCAAGGAAATCAGATAGGGATGCAATAAAAAATAATAATAAAGCTATCAAATAGTTGGCCTCAAGAAATAAAAATAGATAAATTGCAATTGCGCAAAAAATTCTCGAAAGCGTTATTAGATTTAGAATGTTTGAAATCATAAAATTCTTTTAATTTCTAATGCTATTGTCTCATTTATATTTTTGATAGTCATTAGATCATCCTTTGTAGCCTCTTTTATACCCTTTAGACCTCTAAACTTTTTGAGTAAAGCTTTTTTAGTTATGGGTCCTATACCCCTGACTGAATCTAACGAAGAATATTTATTTGTTTTGCGTATTTTTTTTCTTGATGCAGTTATTGCAAATCTATGTGATTCATCTCTTAATTCATTTAGTAACTTAAAAGATTCTGAATGAGGATCTATTTCTATAACACCCTTACTTGTGTATATCGTTTCGGTAGCTCTTACTCTCCCTCTACCCTTTGCTATAGCTAGAACAAGAATTTTTTCCATATCAAAGTTTTTTAATAATCTATTTGTGAAGTTTAATTGAGGTTTTCCACCATCAATTAAAATCAAGTCAGGTCTATAATCTTCATAATATTTTAATCTTCTGGAAATTACATGCTCCATTGATGCAACATCATTACCAGCAATATCATTTGGAATATTGAATAGTCTATAATCTTTTTTTGAAGCTCCACTCTCTGCAAATACAACGCATGATCCAACTCCCTGCTGCATGTATTGATGACTTATGTCGAATGCATCTATTCTTTCAATTTTCTCAACTCCAAGCTTCTTAGCAAGTTCTTTATATGCAAAAGCATATTTTTCTTTTTTACTTAAATGATTTCTAATTATTTGAGCGGCATTATTTTTTGCTAATGAAACAATAGGTTTAATAAAAGAATTTTTTGTTTTTGGGAAAATTATTTTTTCAGAAATATTATCTTTAATACAATCTTGAATAAGAATAAGATCATCCAGAGGGGATGCAAAGAATATTTTCTTTGGTAAATTAGCTTTATTTGAGTAGAAATTAAAAACTGCTAACTCATAAAGATTATTTATGGTTTCAAGAAAAGCATCTTTAATTAAATGAGTTTTTGTTCCTCGTATTTTTCCATCTCTTATAGTTACTATGCATATTCCCGCATAGTTATGCACCTTTTCAACTGAGAAGATATCGGCATCAACTGCATTTGGAGTTATGGCTTGTTTTTCATTAATAACTTCAACTTGATTAATCCTAGTTTTTATATCTGCTGCTTTTTCATAGTTAAGTTCATCAGAAGCTCTCTTCATAGCTTTTTTTAAATTAGAAACTAAATTTCTTTTTGAAGATGTAAGATAATCTTTAGACTTTTCGATATCCTCCATATATTCTTCTTTTGAAATATTTTTCGTACAAGGTGCGCTACATCTTTTCATCTGAAATTCAATACATGGTCTAGTCCTTGATTTAAAGGTCGTATCAGAGCAATTTCTTATCCTAAATATTTTTTGGATGTCTTTTATTGAGTTTTTTACAGCCTGAGAACTTATAAATGGACCAATATAGTTTTTATTAACAGAGCTTTTTGTTCTTTTAAGATAAATCCCAGGAAATTCTTGATCAAGTGAGAAATAAATATATGGATAGGTTTTGTCATCTCTTAAAAGAATATTAAATCTTGGTTTATTTTCTTTTATGAGGTTTTGTTCAAGCAGAAGCGCTTCAACTTCATTATTAGTTATAAAAACTTCAATATGATCTGTTAATCTTCGTATTTGATTTGTTTTTCTATCTTTGAGAGACTTTCCAAAATAGGATGAGGTCCTTTTTTTAAGATTTTTTGCTTTTCCAATGTAAATCAGTTCTTTTTTAGAAAAAAACTTATAAACACCTGGGGATTCAGGAATATTCTTAATTTTATCTTTCAAATCTTACAATTGCTTTTTGGTATTAATTTTACCTAATTCGACACCCCATTGGTCAAATGCGTTCGTATTCCAAAAAATGCTGTTGAAAATAGTTTTATTTTCCCATAGAGATAATAGCTGTCCTATTGAATAAGGAGATAAATCGCTTAATTCAATTTTGGTAACTCCAGAAATGTTAGTTTTTTTATGAATATCTGCTTCTTGCTCATTCCCTTGGATTAAAGATTCGATTTGAGCAATCATCTGTTTGTAATTAAGTTTATTGGACTTAGAGCAGATAAAATATTTATTTAACTGCTTCGTACCTTGAAACACATGTTGGAAGAAAGAGTGTTGTGATTCAGGACCATAGCCACCCCAAATAATTGAGCCTGTTTGGTAATCAACTTTTTTGTTGCTTGAGTCAATACTTTTACCGTTTGATTCCATTTCAACCTGTTGTGCAAAACTTATAAAATTCCTAAGTTTATAGTCATAGTTAACTACAAGAGTTGTTTCTGCATTTAATAAGTTATTGTAAACGACATCTTGAAGTGCTAGTTGGAAAGCCGGATTATCTTCAGGGCTTTTCATGCACATATTATCCATTTCCTTGCCACCCTTCAAAAAATCTTTATATCCTTCATCTCCTTCTAATAAACATAAAACTAAATTTATTGGACTCCAGATTGAAAATCTTCCTCCTGTTGAGGAATTGAAAGAAACTATATTTTCTTCATATATACCGAAATCTACAGCTTTAGATTTATTTGCCGTAATTGCAAAAGTATTATGATAAAAACTTTTACCGCAGACCTCTCTATATGATGATAACGTTTCTAGCGTTCCAAAAGACTTTGAAGATATAACTAAGGCATCATCATCTTGAACTTGGAGATTAGAATATTCATCAGGATCGCTTCCTGTTATAAAAATAATATCTAAATCGTACTTGTTAAAAATATCATTCATTAATGCAGGTCCAAGATTGGATCCACCAATGCTAAAAATGATAATTCTTTTATAATTTTTTCTGATTCTATTTGCTAAAGATAGAGCTTGTGCTTGATCTTCTATGAAATCTTTTTTAGTTGCTTTTTTATATTCAAAATGAGTTACTGATTTTTTTTCTGTAAAGTTAGCTATTTCTCCAAAGACAATATTTTTAAATTTTTGAATTACTGCATTTACTTCAGCATATTTATAAAATAAGTCCCTTCTGTCATTATTAATAGGCTGAGAAATCTGTTCTATGGAAATAACATCGGTAGACAATTTATTGTCACCAAATTGAAAGTCACCTTTTTCTCCTAAGCTTTCAATAAATGAGTTAAATTTCATAAGAAAAGCTCCAAGGCTTTTCTTGGATCCTCTGATTTAGTTATTGGTCTGCCAACAACAATAAAGCTAGCGCCTTTTTCATAAGCTTCCATTGAGCTCATTACTCTTTTTTGATCATCATTTGAAATATCATTTCTTATACCAGGAACAACCTTAAGTTTATTAAAATCCTTCAGTTTATCGAGCTCATTTGGAGAACAAACTACTCCATCAATATTCGTATTAGAAGCAATAGATATTAAATTATTAAAATAAGTGTCGAATTCTGTATGAGTTATTTCAAAAATATCATTTACAGACAAGCTTGTAAGTATGCTAACTCCAAGGATTTTTATGTTTCCTTTTTCTGAAGAAGCTGCTTCAATCATATCTTTACCACCGTTTAGATGAATTGTAGTTAGAGCTATATTAAAATTGGAAATTTTTCTAACAGAATTTGCCACTGTATTTGGAATATCATGGAGCTTGAGATCAAGGAATATTTCAAACCCTTTTTCAGATATTAAATCTAATATTTTCCACCCTTCAGAGATAAAAAGCTCGAGTCCAACTTTTACTAGACATTTTTTAGGATCTAAATTCCCTAAAAATTTTAATGCCGACTCAGCACTGTCAAAATCAAGAGCAACTATTAATTTCTTGTTCATAGTATCTTTATCAACTTTTTAGAGGGTTTAAAATGTATAGTTTCAGTCTCTCCAAGATATGAAACCTCTTTTGTCTTAGGATTCACAAATTTTCTAGGTCTTACATACTTCTTTGAGAATGTCCCAAATCCTCTTATCTCTACTTTTTCATCCATAGCAACAGCCTCAACTATTTGATTAGTGATAAGATCTATTGAAAGTTTGATTTGGTTGTTAGAAATATGAGGAAGTTGTTTTTGAATATATGCTTCTATATCGGATCTATTAAGCTTATTTGATTTCTTATTCACTCAACTTAAGAGAAATTCTCTCTCTATCAGAATCAATTCCAAAAATAACACATGTAATCTTGTCACCTTTTGAGAATTTTTCTAGAGCTTCCTTGGCATTATCTTCCTCGGAAATATCTGAAAGATGAATTAAACCATCTATGTTACCCTCAAGACCAACAAAAATTCCAAAATCAGTGATAGATTTAATTTCGCCCTCTACATTATCTCCAAGATTATATTTGTTATCAAACTCAACCCAAGGATTTGGTTTGGTTTGCTTCAACCCTAAAGATATTCTTCTTTTTTCTCTATCAATTTCTAAAATCATTACTTTAATTTTTTCATCTTGAGAAACAACTTTTGAAGGATGTATGTTTTTTGACGTCCAGTCTAGCTCTGATAAGTGAATCAAACCTTCGATGCCTTGTTCAAGCTCTGCAAAGCAACCATAATCCGTAACATTGCTAACCACAGCCTCATAAATACCACCCGAACTATATTTGGAATCAATTTCTTCCCAAGGATCATTTTGTATTTGTTTTAAACCAAGAGATACTCTTAGCTTTTCTTTATCGAAGCTCAATACTTTTACTTCGATCTCTTCTCCTAAATTTAGTGAATCTGCCGGATTTATTACTCTAGACCATGAAATATCTGTTATGTGCAATAATCCATCAAGTCCTCCGAGATCAATAAATGCTCCGTAGTCAGTAATATTCTTAACTATCCCTTTAACTATTTGTCCCTCTTCTAAATTTTTAAGCAACTCTAACTTCTCAGCAGAATTAGCTTCTTCTAGTACAGCTTTTCTTGATAGAACAACATTATTTCTTTTGTAATCGAGCTTAATAACTTTGAAGTCTTGAATAGTATTTTCAATGTTAGGTGCTTCTTTTAGTGGCCTAGTGTCAACTAGTGAGCCTGGCAAGAATGCTTTAACTACGTCCACCTCAACTGCAAAACCACCTTTGACTCGATTTAATATTTTACCATTTACAAATTCACCAGTTTCTAGGGCATGTTCAAGATTTTTCCAAGTAGAAATTTTTCTTGCTTTCTCTCGTGAGATTCTTGTCTCACCATAGCCATCTTCAACGGCCTCTAGAGCAACTTCGATTTGATCACCAACCTCAATATTTAACTGGCCATCATTTGTTCTAAATTCATCAATTGAGATTACACCCTCAGATTTGAGACCAACATGAACTGTGACCCAGTTTTTATC
>Ga0066835_10000051_pt1 | contig 21189 bp, 21 predicted proteins | sample ETNtaG_3_FD_67280 | JGI IMG/M metagenome (GOLD analysis project Ga0066835, IMG submission 67280) | Marine microbial and viral communities from oxygen minimum zone, Eastern Pacific Ocean - ETNP201302SV84 | ecosystem: Environmental > Aquatic > Marine > Unclassified ... | reverse complement strand
GGTGAAAATGGATTAATCAAAGAGCACAGAGATTACTTTGATTTTTGCGGACCAACTTTTGGACCAGTTCCTATTTTAGGACCTTTTATAAGATGGCTTTATAGTAAATTTGTATCTTGATTTTTTTCAATTGAATTTGAAATAATTTGGGTTTCTTTTGATAGAAAAAGTATTTATATTTCGCGAATTAATAAATCTTGTGAAGTAACTTCTTTAAGATCAAATTGAGAATAAAATAATTTTTTATTAGTCGTCATTAAATATATTTTCTTTGTATTTTTAATGTTTTTAGAAGATAAAAGATTTTTTACAATTAGTGTTCCAAAACCTTTTCCCTGGTGGTTTTGATCGATAACTATATCCCAAAGCACCCCACGGTAAATCCCATCTGTTAAAGCTCTACCAAAACCAACTATTTCGTTGCCAACCCAGAGACTTACTATAACGTCACTGTTGGAAAGACATTTTTTTAGATCATTAATTGTTCTACTTTGTGCCCAGAAAGCATTTCTATCTAGTAATTTTTGTAGCTTATTTAATCCATTTGTTGGCTTTAGATTAGGGCCTAATCCAAAAAACCTTAACCCTATAGCTCCTTTTGAATGGTTTATTAGAGATATTGCTTTCATTTTTTTAAATAGTTTTAGAAAATTAGGGATAACTAATCTTTTCGTGATTTTAATTTAAATACCCTAGACGATTCCTTTTATAAAATAAAGAGATATGATTTTTCTTCATCCTGTTGTAACGCACTAATTTATAATGTTTGTAATAAGATGAATTTTTCAAGGACTTTTTACTTATGCTAAAACTTTTGTTGGGAGATCCGAATACACGAAAGTTAAAGCGCTATCAACCAATAGTGGAAGAGATAAATTTTCTAGAGGAAGAGATTTCTAGATTAACTGATGATGAGTTGCGAAAAGAAACTCATAATCTTAAATCAAAGATCTCATCAGAATTAGATACTAAAAAACAAAAAGAACTCCTGACAGAATCTCTTCCTAAAGCCTTTGGGATTGTTAGAGAGGCAAGTAAACGTGTTCTTGATATGAGACATTTTGATGTTCAGTTAATTGGTGGAATGGTTTTACATGAGTGTCAAATTTCTGAGATGAAAACTGGAGAGGGAAAAACTCTTGTAGCTACCTTACCCTGTTATTTAAATGCTCTTACTGGAAAAGGTGTTCATGTTGTTACTGTAAACGATTACTTAGCAAGAAGAGATGCAGAGTGGATGGGACAAGTGCATCGTTTTTTAGGTTTATCAGTTGGCTTGATTCAACAAGATATGGGTCCAGTTGAGAGAAAGAAAAATTATGATTGTGATATAACTTATGCCACAAATTCCGAATTAGGATTTGATTATTTAAGAGATAATATGGCTACCGATATTAATGAGGTAGTGCAAAGAAAATTTAATTACTGTGTTATTGATGAGGTTGATTCAATATTAATTGATGAAGCCAGAACTCCTCTAATCATTTCTGGTCAAGTTGAAAGGCCGCAAGAAAAGTATCAAAAGGCTGCAGAACTATCTTTAGTATTAGAGAAAGCAAAAGAATTAAGTAAAGATGGTATTGATCCCGAAGGGGATTACGAAGTTGATGAAAAGCAAAGAAGTTGTATATTAACTGATCAGGGTTTTGCAAAATGTGAAGAGTATTTGGGAATTAATGATTTATATAATCCCCAGGATCCTTGGGCTCACTATATAACCAATGCTCTAAAAGCTAAAGAATTATTTATTAAAGATGTAAATTACATCATTAAAAACAATGATGCTGTGATAGTGGACGAATTTACTGGGAGGGTTATGCCTGGAAGGCGTTGGAGCGATGGACAGCATCAGGCAATAGAAGCAAAAGAAGGACTTAAAATTCAACCTGAGACTCAAACATTAGCATCCATTACTTATCAGAATTTTTTCCTATTGTACCCTGGTCTAGCAGGGATGACGGGAACTGCAAAAACTGAGGAGGTTGAATTTGAAAAAACATATAAATTAGAATCAACAGTTATACCCACAAATCAAATAAGAAAGAGACAAGATTGGCCAGATCAGGTATTTAAGACGGAGATTGGCAAATGGAAAGCTGTTGCTAGTGAAACTGCACAAATCCATAGAGCTGGTCGACCTGTTTTAGTTGGTACAACAAGTGTTGAAAAAAGTGAGTTATTAAGTTCTCTTTTATCCGAAGAAAAAATCCCGCATAATTTGTTAAATGCTAAGCCGGAGAACGTTGAACGTGAGGCGGAGATTATTGCTCAGGCAGGGAGAGCAGGCGCTGTTACTATTGCTACTAATATGGCTGGCAGAGGAACAGATATAATTCTTGGCGGTAACAGTGACTATATGGCAAGACTTAAATTAAAGGAAATCTTAATTCCTTTGCTAGTAAAGCCAGATAATGAACATAAGCCACCAATCCCTAAACAAAGAAATTCAAAAAACAAGAGTGGTTTTTCTTCAAAATCTAGATCAAGTTTAAAAAAGAACATTGCAAATTCTTCAACTAGTCTTTTCCCTTGCAAGCTGGACGAAGCACTTGAAAAGAAACTTTCTCTTTTATCTGATCAACTTGTTAAGAATTGGGGAGATAAACAACTTTCTGTACTGGAGCTAGACGATAGGATTGCTACAGCTGCAGAAAAAGCTCCAACTGATGATGACTTGATAAAGCTTTTGAGGGAATCTTTATCAGATGTAAAAGAAGAATATGAAAGAGTTTTGACTCATGAAGAGGATAAAGTGAGAAAGGCTGGTGGTTTACATGTTATTGGAACAGAGAGACATGAATCAAGAAGAGTGGATAATCAACTTAGAGGTAGAGCAGGAAGACAAGGTGATCTCGGAAGTACCAGATTCTTTTTATCTTTAGAAGATAATTTATTAAGGATTTTTGGAGGTGACAGGGTAGCAAACCTAATGAATGCTTTTAGGGTTGATGAAGATATGCCTATTGAGTCAGGAATGCTTACTAGGTCTTTAGAAAGTGCTCAAAAGAAAGTAGAGACTTATTATTATGATATTAGGAAACAAGTTTTTGAATATGATGAGGTAATGAATAATCAAAGAAAAGCAGTATATAGTGAAAGACTTCGAGTTTTGCAAGGAATTGATTTGAAGAGGCAAGTAATTGGATATGGCGAAAAAACTATGAGTGAAATTGTAGACGCTTATATTAATCCTGATCTCCCTCCTGAAGAATGGAATATTGATCAATTAATTTCTAAAGTCAAAGAATTTATATATTTATTAGATGATCTTAAAGCTGAAGATATTAATTTACTCTCAGTAGATGAACTAAAAAACTATCTTCAAGAGCAGTTGCGTATAGCTTATGATTTGAAAGAATCACAAATAGAAAATATTCGTCCAAATTTAATGAGAGAAGCTGAAAGATTTTTCATTTTGCAGCAAATTGATAATTTATGGCGAGAACATCTTCAATCTATGGATTCCTTAAGGGAATCAGTTGGATTAAGAGGCTATGGCCAAAAAGATCCTTTAATTGAATACAAGAATGAAGGATATGACATGTTTCTTGAAATGATGACCAATATGAGACGAAATGTTATTTATTCAATGTTTATGTTCCAACCTAAAACTGATACAGATGATAAAAATTAAATGAAAATTTAATCATCCCCAAGAAATTCAATAATTTCTTTGTCTTTAAGATTTTGTGCATTACCAAGTTTAGAAATATCTATAGATTCTGAGTTAGCTAAACATTGTAGAGTTTTTTGTAATTTAAGAATATCATTTTCAAGCAAGTCTATTCTATCCATTAAATTTTTTATAACGTTTGCTTCAGCATCTGGTAAGGCAGAGTGAGCTAACGGATTTACTTTGACGCCACTTTGATGTACGACTCTGCCTGGCACTCCAACTACAGTACTGTTTCCCTCTACATTACGAACAACTACTGAACCAGCACCAATACGCGTGTTAGATCCTACTGTGATGGATCCCAGAACTTTTGCACCTGCCCCAACCACAACATTTTCCATTAAAGTTGGGTGTCTTTTTCCATGACTTTTACCTGTACCTCCTAATGTAACTCCTTGATATAGTAGACAATTATTCCCTATCTCAGCTGTTTCACCAATTACAACTCCCATTCCATGATCTATGAAAACTCGTTTCCCAATTTTGGCCCCAGGATGGATTTCAATGCCTGTAATCAGCCTGTTAAGATGACTCAATAAACGGGGAATTAAAGGGATCTTTAATTGCCATAATTTATGAGTAAACCTATGAATTACTATAGATTGAAAGCCTGGGTAGCAAAGGAAAATTTCTAATATTCCTCTAGCAGCAGGATCTCTTTCTTTAATGATTTCGATATCTGACTTAAAAGTTCTTAGCATCATGATCTAATTAATTACTCCAATTTCTTGTTTTAACTGATTTATTGTTTTAATACTTAAATAATTCTTAGCACATATTATTTGAGGTAATCTCATAAGCTGAGATCTATTTCTTAATAATGTGTTTTCTACGACTGATAAACTAGGTCCATCGCATACAATATGATTTGATGCTTTTAAAAGTGAAAGTAATCTACTATTGTTATCTGAGATTGCAGTCATAAGAATTAATTCACTACCTCGCATGCTGTGTATGATAACTTCTGCCGCTCTCAATAAACCAGGACTTATGCTCACAATACCTACGCAACTTCCAGCATTTAATTCTTTGAGAATCTTCAGTTCCTTTTGAAAGTCGCTTAAATCTACTGCTATAGCTCGTACTCCATGTTGTTTGGCAACTTTTTCTAGAGGCTGCAAAAAATATCTGCTTGTAACAATAGTTCCATTATTTGAATTACTTAAAACTTTTTCTAATTCTTCTAAAGGAACTACTTCTACTGGCACAGAGATTTTTGGAGAGAGGTCTTCAGCTATTAACATAGAGGCACCTATATCTTCTCTTGGAGTACTGACTATAATTCTTGCTCCGCATTTAATACGCCAATCTATTTCCTTAGTTAATATCTCTCTCGTTTCTTGTAAGGTGCAGCCAAGATTTATAAAATTATCAATAGCCTGCTTAGCTTCTTGATCTGGTGGGGTACTTGTTTTGTTTTTGGAGAAAAATGATTTTTTAAATTCTCTTTGAGTAAGATTATCTCTTACATAGATACCTGACCCAGCTATTGCTTCAACAACCCCATCAATTTCAAGTTGTCGGTAAACTTTGCTTATAGTATTTCGATGAAGTCCAGTTTGCATTGCAAGTTGCCTTGTGCTGGGAAGCCTGTGACCTGGAGGATAATGTCTTGATGCTATTGCAAAACAAATTTGGTTATATAGTTGTGTCGATGCTGGAATATCACTTTCTTGTTGAATATGGAATCTCACTTTGTAAAAATCCTTACTAATTAATTGATATCCTTGGGGACACTTTAACATTCGTCATAGTTTTTCGATAACAATTTTTCATTCTGCACCTTTTTTAATAAGAGGAGTTTTTCTTGGGCTTAAAAACATAATCATGTTTCTTCCTTCTCTTTTTGGTTTTTGTTGTATTTCTGATTGCTCTTCTAAATCATTAGCCATTTTTAAAAGCAGTGTTTCAGCTAAATTTGAGTGTTGAATCTCTCTACCCCTAAAAAATACTGTGCACTTTACTTTATCTCCTGATTTTAAGAATTTAGTAGCTTGACCTATTCGGACGTCATAATCATGCTTATCAATTTTATACCTCATTTTTACTTCTTTAACTTCTGTTTGATGAGATTTTTTTCTTGCTTCTTTTGCTTTTTTTTCTTGTTCAAATTTATATTTTCCATAGTCCATTATTCTACAAACAGGGGGATTTGCCTTTTCGCTTACCAAAACTAAATCAAGTTCTCTTTGAGAGGCTATTTCTAGAGCTTTCAATCTATCTATAACACCTAACTGTTGGCCATCTGAATCAACGACTCTCAATTGTGGGTATTTTATTCTTTCGTTAATATTAGGGAGCTCTCTAACAGGAGTGCGGCGGTCAAAGCGTGGGCGTGGTGGCATTCAGTTAAGTTAATAATTGGTTGGATGAAGAACAAATTTATTATTTATAAAGTTAGCCTAAAAAAGACTCTATTTTAATTATTGCATCTTTTAGCAGGTTTTTGTTATTAAGCCAAATAGGATTATTTTTATTACGAAACCATGTTTTTTGTCTTTTGGCAAATTGTATCGTTTTTGTAGCAGTTATATCAATTGCCTTATCAATAGTTAAATTGTTATTTAATACATTTTTAGCTTCACAGTAACCAATAGTTTTTAATATTGGCAAATCAAATCCATATTGAGACATAAGGTATCTAGTCTCATCGATAATTCCAGTTAAAAACATATTTTTTGTTCTTTGTATAATTCTTTCTTTTAAATTATCTCTATTTAAGCCAAGCTCTAATATTCTCCAGTTTGGCGGCTTTTGATATTTTTGAGTTGAAAAAGGTTTCCCTGTTACGTAAAAAACTTCTAAAGCCCTTATTGTTCGAATATGATCAGCAAAATTAATTTTTCTTGTTGATATTGGATCGCAATTTTGTAAAAGTTCCCAACATTTTTTTTGACCAAGTGCCTCAAATTGTGCCCTCAAATGATATTGAGGAGGAACATCTGGTACAAAAAAACCTTTTGTTATTGAGTTCATATATAAACCACTTCCGCCCACAAGAAAAGGTAGATTACTTTTTTTAAGTTCTGTTTTTATTGATTTTTGAGCAATTTCTTGAAATTTTTTTACATTCATATGATTAGTAGGCTCTTCAATATCTATTAAAAAATGCTTTATTCTTTTTTGTTGATCTTGAGATGGTTTTGCTGTTCCAATATCCATAGACTTATAAATTTGTCTTGAATCAATGTTATGTATACAAGTTTTAAAATATTCTGCAATTTCAATAGCTAATTCTGTTTTGCCACTAGCTGTGGGTCCAATTAAAACTATTACATTAGATGGATAAGAAGACATACAAATTTCTGAAGAAAAATTTAATAGCTATATAATGAAAGTGATTAAATTTTTCATAGACTTCGAGCCTTTATCTTATTGCAGTGGTAAGTTTAATGAAAGAACTTTTAAAAATAACATTTTAAAAGTTTAATGTTTTTATTTTTATATTAAATGAGTGAGGACAAAAGATCTAATAAAATCTCGAATGACTATGGTGCAGAGCAGATTCAGGTTTTAGAAGGCTTAGAACCAGTTCGTAAAAGGCCTGGGATGTATATAGGCTCTACAGGGCCAAGAGGTTTGCATCATTTAGTATATGAGGTTGTAGATAATTCAGTTGATGAAGCTCTTGCAGGACATTGTGACCATATAGAAATAGTTCTTAAAGCAGATGGATCTGCTTTGATTTCGGATAATGGACGAGGTATCCCAACAGATATTCATCCAAGGACAGGGAAAAGTGCTTTAGAAACTGTACTGACTGTTCTTCACGCAGGGGGTAAATTTGGAAGTGGGGGTTATAAAGTTTCAGGAGGCTTGCATGGAGTAGGCATATCTGTAGTTAATGCCTTAAGCGAATGGGTTAATGTGACTGTTTTTAGAGAAGGAAAAGAGTTTAATCAAAGATTTGAAAAAGGTGTATCTAAGGGTGAATTGCAAACAAAAAAGCAGTCTTTTAAACCTTTAAAAAAAGGAACCACTATTTCCTTTAAACCGGATAAAACAATTTTTTCTGGAGGAATAGAATTTGAATACGCTCTTCTTTCATCAAGGTTGAGAGAGCTCGCTTATCTTAATGGTGGTGTAAAAATTGTTTTTAGAGATGAGAGAAATAAATTACTAGATGGCTCTTTCAAAGAAGAAATTTACTTATATCAAGGAGGTATAAAAGAATATGTCCAATATATGAATGCAGAAAAGGAGTCTATTCATCCTGAGATAATTTATGTTGACTCACAGAAAGAAAACGTTTATGTAGAAGCAGCATTGCAATGGTGTTCAGATGTATATTCAGATAATATTTTAGGTTTCGCAAATAATATTAGAACTATTGATGGAGGTACTCATATTGAAGGATTAAAGACAGTATTGACAAGGACATTTAATAATCTTGCAAAAAAGAGAGGTAAAAGAAAAGAAATTGAAAAAAATTTGGCTGGTGAAAATATCAGAGAGGGCTTGACTGTAGTTTTATCAGTTAAAGTGCCAGATCCTGAATTTGAAGGACAGACAAAAACAAAATTAGGGAATACTGAAGTAAGAGGAATCGTTGATTCTCTTATTGGAGAGGCTCTTACGAAATATATGGAATTCAATCCTGGAATTTTAGATTTAATTCTTGAAAAAGCAATTCAATCATTTAATGCAGCAGAAGCAGCAAGAAGAGCTAGGGAATTAGTAAGAAGAAAAAGTGTCCTTGAGAGTTCAACTTTGCCTGGTAAATTAGCTGACTGTAGTTCCAGAGACCCTTCAGAATCAGAAATCTATATCGTTGAGGGAGATTCTGCAGGAGGTTCTGCAAAACAAGGAAGAGATAGAAATTTTCAGGCTATTTTGCCTCTTAGGGGTAAAATTCTTAATATTGAAAAAACCGATGATACAAAAATATATAAAAATACAGAAATTCAGTCATTAATAACAGCTCTGGGATTGGGAATAAAAGGTGAAGAGTTTGAAGTTAGCTCTTTGAGGTATCACAGAGTTGTAATTATGACGGATGCTGATGTTGACGGTGCTCATATCAGGACTTTATTATTGACATTTTTTTATAGATATCAAAGAGAACTTGTTGAAAAAGGTTTTATATACATTGCTTGTCCTCCTCTCTATAAAGTTGAAAGAGGTAAGAATCATAAATACTGTTATAACGAGAATCAGTTAAAGGATACAATTACAAGTTTTGGAGAAAACGCAAATTATAATATTCAAAGATTTAAAGGTTTAGGTGAGATGATGCCAAAACAATTGTGGGATACGACTATGAATCCTCAAACGAGGATGATGAAAAGGGTTGAAATTGAAGATGCTCTTGAAGCCGACAGAATATTCAATATATTAATGGGAGATAAAGTTGCACCTAGAAGAGAATTTATAGAAACTCATAGCAGCAAATTAGATATGGCAACTTTAGATATATGATTAACAATTTCCTAAAGAACTTTTGCTTAATTACTTTTGCATTAATTGCTCCAATTACATTACCTGCTGGTGGAATTCAAAAAGAATTGAATCAAAACAAGTTTCCTTTCAATACAAAAGAAATTATATTAAGTTCTAATACTTCTCTTTATTCTTGTCCTGAGATTCAGGCTAAAGAATTACTAGTTATTGATGTGGGGACAACTTTATCAGTTTTGCGTAATTGGAAAGTCAGCGAAAATGAAATTTGGGTTCGGGTTGAAATAGCTTCTAATAAATTATTAGACAATCCTAATAAGATTAGAAAAGGCTGGATAAAAATGTAAATTTTGGAAATTACCTCAATAATTATTGTTTTATTTGGGAGTACTTTAGGTTTAATATTCAGGATGTTTATACAAAATAATTTAAAAATTAACCTAGGATTTAATATTCAAAATACCTCAATAGTAAATTTGATAGCATCATTTTTTTTAGGGATTTTAGTGGCTTTAAATTTCATCAATAACCATATATTGTTGTTATTTTATATTAGTTTTTTAGGATGTTTTAGTACATTTTCTTCTTTTATATATCAACTATTAATTTTATTTAGAAAAAGGGAATATATACGTTTATTTTTTCATTATTTCGAAGTAATAATACTAGCCTTTGTTTGTTTTTATTTAGGTTATTTTTTGATCCAAATTATTAAATGAAAATAAAAAGTTATTTTTATATTGTTTTGGCTTGTTATGCAGCTACTTTTTTAAGGGCTTTTATAAATAATAATTTTATTGTTTCAATCATTGGATCATTATTGTTTGGTTTTGTTATTGCTAAAAGATTAAGTTATCTAAAAGAAAGAATTATAGTAAGTGGTTTTTTTTCGTGCTTTACATCCTTTAGCGGATTTATATATTTTTTGTACGAAATTATTAATCAACAAAATTTTATAAAATTTATATTTTTATTTAATTTTATTATCATCTTAAATCTACTTACAATGTATTTCGGATTCTGGATAAGTAGAAAAATTACATAGATTTCTTATAATGATTTTGTCACTTTGATAGGGGATTATATTAATGAATGAAAATAATCTTGATATTGTTTCATCCCTTTCCTCCGATTTAAATACTCGAGAAAATATTACTATTCAACTTGAAGAATTACTTGTCGCAGGAAATTATGATGAGGCAAAATTACTTTTATTACCTTCCCAACCTGTTGATATTGCTGACGCTATTGGAAGTCTTCCATTAATACTACAAGCATTAGCATTTCGTTTGTTAAAGAAAAATGAAGCAATTGAGGTTTATGAATATTTAGATCCAATAGTTCAGCAAACATTATTAGATAGGCTTCGTTCAGGAGAAGTTTTAGAAATAGTTGAAAAAATGTCTCCTGATGATAGGGTGCAACTTTTTGATGAATTGCCTGCAAAAGTTGTCCGAAAATTTTTATCTGCTTTAAGTCCTGGTGAAAGGAAAGTAACAGCTGAATTGCTTGGATACGAACCTGAAACTGCCGGTAGATTAATGACAACTGAATTCATAGACCTCAAAGAGATGCAAACAGCTGCTGAAGCTCTTTCCTTAGTCAGAAAAAGAGCTCCATTTACAGAAACAATTTATAGTTTGTACGTGACAGATAAAGAAAGGCATTTAACAGGAATTCTTTCCTTGAGAGACCTTGTCACTGCTGATCCAAATAAACCAATTGGGGATGTGATGACAAAAGATGTCGTTAATATCTCAACGAACACTAATCAAGAAGAGGTTGCCAGAGCAATACAAAGATATGATTTTTTAGCTCTCCCTGTTGTTGACAAAGAAAAAAGACTTGTTGGGATAGTAACTGTCGATGATTTAATAGATGTTATAGAGCAAGAAGCAACCAGAGATATTTATGCAGCAGGGGCAGTTCAGCCTGGTGATGAAGACGACTATTTTCAAAGTAGTTTGTTCACGATAGCTCGGCGAAGAATTTTATGGTTGTTAATTTTGGTTTTGGCAAATGGTTTGACGACAAAAGTGATAGCGATGAATGATCAAATATTAAAAGAAATAGTTTTGCTTGCTGCATTTATTCCATTGCTAATAGGTACTGGAGGAAATGTTGGAGCCCAAAGTTCAACAGTTGTTATAAGGGGTTTGAGTACTCAAAGAATAAAGTCTCTTGGAGCAATAAAGGCGGTCTTTAAGGAGGCAATTACTGGAGCTCTTTTAGGTGTTTTGATGATGTTGGTAGTTTTCCCCTTTGCTTGGTGGCAAGGAGAAGGCCCTTTGATAGCCTCTGCGGTAGGTATAAGTTTAATATCGATAACAACTTTAGCTGCTACGACAGGAGCAATTTTGCCTTTGTTGTTTGATAAGATGCGATTAGATCCAGCTTTGATGTCCTCACCTTTTATTACAACAGTTACCGACATTGCAGGTGTTTTTATTTATTTAAGTACCGCAAAATGGCTATTAAGTTCAGCATTAATATAAATCAACTAGGTATTTATTCTCATTTTTGTCAAAATGTGGATTTTTTTGTTTAACTTTACATTTCTTAATGGTATTGTTTACAAAACATCATAACGACCTTCATGTCTACAGAAACATTAAGTGAGAATAAATTAACTGCAATTTCAAGTTTAAAAGCTAGTAACGATGTTGATCTAGTCAGATCCTATTTGAGAGATATTGGTCGAGTTCCATTATTATCGCACGAGCAAGAAATTACTCTTGGTAGGCAAGTCCAAGAATATATGCAAGTTGAAAGAGCTGAATTGGAAATTATCGACCTAACGGGAGATAAACCAAGCATAGAGGAATTATCAAACAAATTAAATTTATCTACTTCCATAATAAAAAAAAGACTGAGAGCTGGACAAAGAGCTAAAGAAAGAATGGTTGCAGCTAATTTAAGGTTGGTTGTAAGTGTTGCAAAAAAATATACTAAAAGAAATATGGAATTACTTGATTTAATCCAAGAGGGAACAATAGGGTTGGTTAGGGGGGTAGAAAAATTCGATCCAGCCAGAGGTTATAAATTTTCAACTTATGCATATTGGTGGATTCGCCAAGGAATTACTAGAGCAATAGCTGAAAAAAGTAGAGCTATAAGGTTACCAATTCATATAACTGAAATGTTGAATAAATTGAAAAAAGGTCAAAGAGAGTTGAGTCAAGAAATGTCCAGAACTCCAACAGTAAGCGAACTTGCAAAATACGTAGAGCTTCCTGAAGAAGATGTAAAAGATTTGATGTGTAAAGCTGGACAGCCAGTTAGTCTTGAGACAAAAGTTGGTGATGGTGAAGATACTGTTTTATTAGACTTGTTAGCAGGTGGTGAGGATTTGCCAGACGAACAAATAGAGATGGATTGTATGAGAGGTGATCTCCATTCTCTTTTACATCAATTACCCGATCTACAATGTAGAGTTTTAAGAATGAGGTATGGAATGGATGGCGATGAGCCAATGTCTCTTACTGGTATAGGCAGGGTACTGGGAATAAGCAGGGATAGGGTGAGAAATCTTGAACGAGATGGATTAAGAGGATTGAGAAGACTTAGCGATAACGTAGAAGCTTATTTTGTTTCCTGAAGAAATTCAAGTATAAATTTATTAGTTTCTTCAGGTTCTTCATCATGTGGGCAATGTCCAGCTCCCTCAATAATATCTAATCTTTTAATATTCCTGAATTTTTTCTCCCACTCTATCGCTTCACTTAGAGATTCCCAAGGATCTTTTTCGCCCCAAATCAATTGAACTGGAATTTTAACCTTATCGAAAAGGTCTGTAGCAAGATAGTCATCGAATAAGTTAATAAAACCACGAAATGCTTCTTTGGAATTTTTTCTTTTAGAGGGTTGATAAAGTATTTCAATTAATTCTTTATCTATATTGTTCCCAGATGGGTAGGCTTTCTCAAGTATTTTTTTTATGACATTTGGATTAGCAGCTCTCTTAAATAAAGTATTGCTAATGATTTTTTGTCTTACCAAAGTTTTTAATATTGGCCTGAATAAATTCATCAAAATATCACTTTTTTTCAAGCGTTTATCATCCATAGTTCTTTGTGCACAATCAATCAAAATGATACCTTTACAATTATCTTTTAGAATTTCAGCAGCTTTCAACGCAATGACACCACCAATTGAGTTTCCTATCAAGTAAACAGGAGACTTTATCACTTCAGAACAAAAAGTTGATATTTGATTACTCCACAAGTCAAATGAATATTTGACTGAATTTACTTCATGAGGTTCGTAATTTAATAAAGCTTTAGGCTGACTGCTTTCTCCAAATCCTAGTAAGTCAATTGCGTAGCAATTAAAATTTTTGCCAAGATAATCTTGATTATATCTCCAATGTCTTTTTGAAGCCCCAAATCCATGTATTAACAGTATGTTTGCATTATCGGACTTCGATTTATTTGATAAAGACCATGAAATTTCCCAATTTTTCCATATCCAGGTTTCAGATTTTTTAAAAGACAATTTTATTAAGTTATTAATTAAACTTTAATTCAAAAAAAAAATATTCGTTTTTGATTAATTATTCTTGGATAAGAAGAAAATGTTTTTTTAATGCAAAAGAAAAAGATCGTATGTGTTGGGGAGGCTTTAATTGACAGGATCAGGAATAAGTCAAATTCCAGATTTACAGATTTTTTGGGCGGTGCGCCCGCTAATGTCGCTTGTGCTTTAAGCAAATTAAAAATAGATTCAATATTTATTGGATGTTTAGGAACTGATCATTTTGGAGAAAGGTTTATTTCAAAATTTAATGATTTGGATGTTAATTTAGATTTATTGCAATTAGATAAAAATTCATCTACTCGCGTCGTTAATGTAGACAGAGATAAATTTGGAGATCGTTTTTTTACAGGATTTGAATCAAGCCCTCATCCATGCTTTGCTGACGAAGTTCTTAGTAAAAAAATAATCGAAAAAGAACTTTCAACTTTGGAGAAATTTTTTCTAGAAACAAAATATTTGGTTTTGGGAACCATTTCATTATCATCTCCAATAGTTAAAGATACTATTTTTTTTCTTTTGGATCAGGCTAATAAATTTGAGGTCAAAATAATTATTGATTTAAATTGGAGAGAAGTCTTTTGGGATAATTCAAGTTTTGCATCAGAAATAAGCAAAATAGCCAGAATTGATTTAATTAAGAAATTTCTAAATAATGCTCATGTTTTAAAACTTGCTAAGGAGGAGGCGACTTTATTTTTTGAACATGAAAATCCCTCATTAATATCTCAACAACTTTCAAAAAGTCCAGACGTAATTATAACCGATGGGAAAAACCCTGTTTCATGGTATATCAATAGATTGCAAGGAAACACTGAAATTCCAGTTTCACAAAATATTATCGACACTACTGGAGCGGGAGATGCCTTTCTTGCGGGCTTTATATCAAAAATAATTTCTTCTGGCTATCCTTCAAATAAATTAGAAATCGAAGACTATTTAAAATTCGCTAGTCTTTGCGGATTATTAACTTGTCTTGGTGAAGGTGCAATTGAGCCACAGCCAGATTATGAAAAGGTTAATAAATTTTTAGGATCCCTTATCTTGTAGTTCCTTCCATAATCTTTTGCGTAACTAATTTCTATTTTCCAAAAATCTTCAACTATTGGTTCTATTAATTCTGGCCATTCAATAACTAATATAGCTTGGTTTTGTAGCGCCTCTTCTTCTTCAGAGAAAAAAACTTCTCTTGCTGAAAAACTATTTTTTAATCTGTATAGATCAAGATGAATTAAGGGAATTTTTCCTGAATAATAATGATGCGATAAAGCAAATGTAGGGCTTGTAATATCCTCAGAGATAGATAATCCTTTGCCAATACCTTGAACAAATGAAGTTTTGCCAACCCCAATTGGTCCCTGTAATAAAACAATTGATTCTGGATTTAGCCTTTTTGATAGTTTTTCTCCTAAATTTAAAGTCTTATTTAAATTTTCAATAAACACAAAATTACACAAAAATCATTTATAGTTTAATAGAAAAAGTTTTTTATTATTCATGGTTATTGCGAATTCAGTTAAGACATCTACCCCAAATTACGTAATTTCTGATATTTCGCTATCAGATTTTGGTCGTAAAGAAATTAAAATTGCTGAGACTGAAATGCCTGGATTAATGGCACTTAGAGATAAATATAAATTTGAAAAGCCGCTCAAAGGTGCAAAAATAGCTGGAAGTCTTCATATGACAATACAGACAGCGGTTCTAATTGAAACTCTTGTTGATCTTGGTGCAAAAGTAAAATGGGCTTCATGCAATATTTTTTCAACTCAAGATCATGCAGCTGCAGCTATTGCAGAACAAGGAATTTCTGTTTATGCAAAAAAAGGTGAAACTCTTGATGAATATTGGCAATATACTCACTACATCCTTGATTGGGGTTCTGACTCTCCAAATATGATCCTTGATGATGGAGGCGATGCAACTGGTTTGTTGATACTCGGTAGTAAGGCAGAAAAAGATTTATCAGTCCTAAATAATCCTAGTAATGAAGAAGAAATTGCATTATTCAATTCAATTAAATCCAAGTTGAAAGTTGATAGAAGCTTCTACTCAAGAATTAAGTCAAATATTATTGGTGTTACTGAAGAAACTACTACGGGAGTTGCAAGACTTTATCAATTGCAAAAGCAAAATGCTTTACCTTTTCCTGCTATTAACGTTAATGATTCCGTAACTAAAAGCAAATTTGACAATTTATACGGCTGTCGAGAATCTTTAGTTGATAGCATTAAACGTGCGACTGATGTAATGATTGCAGGGAAGGTCGCTTTAGTAATGGGTTTTGGCGATGTTGGTAAAGGTTCAGCACAGTCATTAAGAGGACTTGGTGCAATCGTAAAAGTAGCTGAAGTCGACCCAATTTGTGCTCTTCAGGCAGCAATGGAAGGTTATAGCGTTGTTACGTTAGACGATGTTGTTGAAGAAATTGATATATTTGTGACAGCTACAGGTAATTATCAAGTAATAACCCATGAAAATCTTGTCAAGATGAAGGATGAGGCAATAGTTTGTAATATTGGACATTTTGATAATGAAATAGACGTAGCTTCATTAAAAAATTATCCATGGGAAAATATTAAACCACAGGTTGATCACATAACCTTACCAAGTGGAAACAAAATTATCCTTTTAGCTGAAGGTAGATTAGTTAACTTAGGATGTGCGACTGGACATCCAAGTTTTGTGATGAGTAATTCTTTCACTAATCAAGTACTAGCTCAAATTGAACTATTTAATAAGTCAGAACAATATGCTAAAGAAGTTTATGTTCTACCAAAACATCTTGATGAAATGGTAGCTCGACTACATTTAGACAAAATTGGTGCAAAATTAACGAAATTAACCAAAGAACAGGCTGATTATATTAACGTTTCAGTTGAGGGACCTTACAAACCAGAACTTTATAGATACTAACTTAGAGTTAAATTTTGGTTGATTTTCTAACTTCAATTCCTGACTATATTAGCTTAGCTGTTGAAAAAAATTCAACAGTTGCATATTTAACAATATGTCTGGCTATGTTTTTAGAAAATATAATTCCCCCAATTCCTTCTGAAGTAATAATGCCATTAGGAGGATTTTTTGTTTATCAACAAAAATTAAACTTTTATATTTTAGTTTTTTGGGGCTTATTTGGAACGATATTGGGTTCTTTGCCTTGGTACTACCTAGGAAGATTAGTAAATGAAAAAAGACTTTCAAATTTTCTAGATAAAAAAGGAAAATATTTTGGGATTTCTTCTAATGATCTAATTAAAAGCAAGCAGTGGTTCGACAGATATGGCGTTTCTTTAGTATTTTGGGGTCGACTAGTGCCAGGTATAAGAACTTTGATTTCAGTTCCTGCAGGCATAGAACTTATGCCATTAAGAAAGTTTTTGATTTGGACTACACTAGGTAGTCTTATATGGGTAGCACTTCTAACATATGCGGGATACCTATTTGGTGAAAATTATCCAAAAATTGAGACTTACATAGATCAAATTAAATATGTTTTGAAACCAATTCTGATTTTGATTCTTTTGTATTTTTTAATAAGAATAACTATTCGATTTATTCAAGAAAAGAAAGCTTAGAAAGGAATCTCACTAGAGTTACTATTGTTAGAAAATTGGTTGTTTTCAGACTCTTTTCGTGAGCTTAACAAATTTAACCTATCTACTCTAACAACTGGTTTATATCTATCTTCTCCAGTATTTTTATCTTTCCAACTATCAATTTTAAAGCTTCCTGTAATTCCAATTAAAGATCCTTTCTTAACATAATCTGCTGCTATCTGAGCTTGTTTGCCCCATACCTCAAGATTAAACCAGTCTGGCTCTTCATCTCTGCTTCTTCTGTTAACTGCCAGAGTAAAATTAGCTACGATACTACCTGATTCAAAATATCTTACGTCTGGTTCTCTACCGGCTCTGCCAACAAGATTAATAGTGTTAATTTCCATAATTTTTGTTTTTATAATAATCCTATTTTCAGTTTTTGCTCAAAGTTTTGCGTGCTATTCATAACTAAATGCGAGAATTATGAAAGCTTCATAAAAAATAGATATATTATTTGTAAAAAGAATTCTTATTGTGATTTTCAACAGATTAAAATTTTCTAGAGACATTGGCATAGATTTGGGAACAGCCAATACTCTTATACATGTATCAGGAAAGGGAGTTGTTTTACAAGAGCCTTCAGTAGTAGCTATGGATTTAGAAGAAGGAGTTCCTTTAGCTGTCGGTAAAGAAGCAAAATTAATGCTTGGAAGAACACCCGGCAATATAAGGGCTGTAAGACCACTAAGAGATGGTGTCATAGCAGATTTTGATGCTGCAGAACAAATGATAAAAACATTTATTCAAAAATGTAATGAAGGAAAAGGCATATTGGCCCCAAGAATAGTTATTGGTATCCCAAGTGGGGTGACCAGTGTTGAGCGAAGAGCAGTCAGAGAAGCTGGATTGGCTGGAGCTCGGGAAGTTCACTTAATTGATGAACCTGTGGCAGCGGCAATTGGAGCATCATTACCAGTAACTGAGCCAATTGGAACAATGATTGTTGATATTGGTGGTGGTACAACTGAGGTTGCAGTATTAAGTCTTGGTGGAACTGTACTGAGTGAATCTGTTAGGATAGCTGGGGATGAAATCAACGAATCAATTGCGCTATATCTTAAAAAAGTTCATAATTTAGTTGTTGGAGAAAGAACTTCAGAAGATATTAAGATCAAAATCGGATCTGCATTCCCAGATGATGATTTTGATAAAACTACTTTAGAGGTTAGAGGTTTACATCTTTTATCAGGTTTACCACGATCAGTTACTTTAACATCTGGAGAAATTAGAGAAGCTATGGCAGATCCACTGAGCAAAATAGTTGAGGCTGTAAAAAGAACTTTAGAGAGAACACCTCCTGAACTTGCTGCAGATATTGTTGATAGAGGTATTATGCTCGCTGGTGGTGGAGCTTTAGTAAGAGGCATTAATGATTTAGTGAGTGACGAAACGGGAATTTTTACCCACATAGCAGAAAATCCACTTTTGTGCGTAGTTAATGGTTGTGGAGAGGTTTTAGATGATTTTAAAAAACTTAAAAGAGTTGTTGATACTCCAGACTTTATAAGGAACGCTATAAGAGATTAATAATATGTTGGATATCCGACGCATTTCTAATAGTCGTTGGTGGCATAAAAAGAAAAGTTGGAAATTGTTGGCAATTTTTTTATTTTTGGTTTTTGTTCGTATTTCAAAAGGCTCTATTTATAAAGATTTTTATTTTTTTATTTCAAAGCCTTTTTGGCCTGGTAAATTTCAGAAAGAAATTATTCTTAATAGTATTGATCAAGAATATTTAATGAAATTCAACCTTCTTGAAAAGGATAATCTGAGACTAAGAGAATATTTATCTCTTCAACAATCATCAAATGGAGATGCAATTTCAGCAAAAGTTATTTCTAGAAAAACAGGTAGTTGGTGGAGACAAATAATATTAAATAAAGGATCAAAAGATGGAGTAGAAATTGGTAGTACTGTTATTGGTCCAGGGGGTTTATTAGGAAGAGTAAAAAGTACCTCTATGTTTACTTCTTCGGTAAAATTATTAACATCTCCAGAAAGTAAAGTAGGGATATGGGTGGATAGACTTCAAATTAATGGACTACTAGTTGGTACGGGAAATGATTCTCCTATTTTAATACTCTATTCAAAAGATATTGATATAAAAGTCGGTGATTTTATTTCATCTTCTCCTGCTAGTACTCTATTACCTCCAAACATCCCTATTGGGATTGTTCAATCTTTAAATGAACCTTTAAAAGCAAAAAAAACGGCTAAAATATCGCTTTTGGCAAAACCTCAAGTAATAGATTGGGTGCAAATTTTAAACGTTAAAATTTAATGAACAAATTCTTCACAAAGAAGTTACCTATAATTTTTTTTATTTTTATTCCAATTATTTTTTTATGGCACCCTAATTGGATTGGTTTTTTTGGTGCACAGCCATATTGGCCTTTATTTTGGTTATTGCCTTGGTCAATGATTAATGGATCAATTAGCGGGATAATATTCGGTTTTTTTTTAGGTATAATATTAGACTCTGTAACTATTGATAGTAGTTTTTCTCAAATCCCAGGATTGATTTTATGTGGAGTTTGGTTTGGGAAAATTAAAATACATAGTGATGTTTTAGTAGGGCATTTTAGATATGGTTTAATTTGTTCCCTTGGTAGTTTTTTGTGTGGCAGTTTATATTTCTCTCAGATTTTGTTCAGAAATTTTTCAGATAGTACTTTTTTACTTTTTATCTCAAGTTTTCAAAACATTTTAGCTGAAGTATTTCTTACGGGTTTTTTTGCTCCTTTATTTTGCTCCCAATTTTTAAGACTTTTTAAATTTTCAAGGGAGAAAAGCATAATCATAAATTTATTAAAGAAGTAGAAGATCTTCGAAAAATTTTATATCCTTAAATAATTTTGTAATTCTACGAATTATTTCTTTGAGGGTTCTTAATGTTATATTTTTAATTGTTAGAATAAATTTCAATGCAAAAAATTTGCCTTGGAAGTTTCTGGAAATTTTTTTATCTATGTCAAAAGCAAGAATTTTAGTTGTTGATGATGAACCAGCAGTTTTGAAGGTACTGGTGACAAGACTTCAACTAGCAGGATACCAAGTTTATTCCGCCACCAATGGTGAAGAAGCTCTTGAATCTTTTCATAGAGATTCCCCAGACTTGATTGTTCTCGATGTTATGCTTCCAAAAATGGATGGTTTTGCAGTTTGCAGAAGGATTAGGGCTGAATCAGTTGTACCAATAATATTTTTAACCGCACTAGAGGCAATTTCAGAGAGAGTAGCAGGCCTGGATTTAGGGGCAGATGATTACTTGTCAAAACCTTTTAGTCCAAAAGAGTTAGAAGCTAGAATAGCTACTATTTTGAGAAGAATGGGCCCTACTGTATCTGTTACCGAGACAAAAGAAGTTCCTTCTGGTAAAGGAGTTATGAAATTTGGAAGTTTAGTTGTTGACACTAACAGAAGACAAGTTTCTCGTGCTGGGGAAAGAATTAGCTTAACATATACTGAATTTAGCCTTCTTGAACTATTATTTGATGAGCCAGGTAAAGTTGTTCCTCGAGCGGAGATTTTAGAGCAGTTATGGGGTTATCCTCCCAGGAGAGCTGCAGATTTAAGAGTTGTAGATGTATACGTAGCGAGACTAAGAGGTAAGTTAGAGCCAGATCCAAGGAATCCGGAATTAATATTAACCGTGCGAGGTATAGGTTATGCCTCCCAAAGAGTTGGTGAAACAGCAACATCTTTGGCAAGTTGAGCCTTAGTCTGATACTTTAATTAAATAAAACAAATAAATAATTTTGTCTGAAATCAGAGAAGCACGCTTACAAAAGGCTAATGCATTACTTAGTAAAGGATTCGCTTCTTACGCAGAAAGTTTTAAAATTTCCCATACTACAAAGTTTCTTTTCCAAAAATTTGGTCATCTTGAAAATGGTCAAGAGGAAGAATTTAGTGTTTCAATAGCTGGACGAGTGATGGCAAAAAGGGTAATGGGTAAAATTGCCTTTTTTACAATAAGTG
>Ga0066835_10000049_pt1 | contig 21702 bp, 21 predicted proteins | sample ETNtaG_3_FD_67280 | JGI IMG/M metagenome (GOLD analysis project Ga0066835, IMG submission 67280) | Marine microbial and viral communities from oxygen minimum zone, Eastern Pacific Ocean - ETNP201302SV84 | ecosystem: Environmental > Aquatic > Marine > Unclassified ... | reverse complement strand
AAAGCAAGAAGAACTAAAACATTAACAAGCTCAGATCTTGATCAAATTCCCCTTATTGGAGAAAGTTTAAAAAAAGAATTGATACGGCATTTTGGCGGAATAAAACGCTTAAAAGATGCTGAAATAAATGAATTAAAAAAAGTAGAAGGAGTAGGTACTAAAAAAGCGATTTTAATTCAAAAACATTTGAACTAATCCTAGGTTTATAATCATCATATGATTCCTAATCTTCTTTCAATATTTAGAATGACAGCATTTTTGCCAGTTATCATTTTATTTTCGTTTGAATATTATATAACTTCCTTTTTTTTATTTACTGCTGCAGCTTGGTCAGATTTTTTAGACGGTTTTTTGGCGAGACGTTATAACATAACTTCAAATTTAGGATCTCTTCTTGATTTACTTGCTGATAAAGTTTTAGTTTCATCTATTCTGATTTTCTTAGTTTTTTTTACAGGTAATGTTTATTTATTAATTTTAACCATAATAATAATTTTGCGCGAAATCTTGATTAGTTCTTTAAGGCTTTTTTTAGTTTCTAATGGAGTAGAAATTTTAAATGTAACTCCAGATAAATATGGAAAGTTAAAAACTTTTTTACAAATGGTTTCACTTTCACTTCTACTTGTGTACCCATTATTTGGAAATATTTTTTTTAAAAGCGTCCTAATCCTTTTATTGGTTTCAACTCTCCTTTCGTTAATATCTTTTTTTAATTACCTAAAAATCTGGACTAATTTAAAAGAAAAATAACCAAACTTCGTGAAACTTCATTAGTATTAGACAATTTAAAGGGATAAAATCTGTCCTTTGGCTGAGTGGCAGAGTGGTCATGCAGCGGACTGCAAATCCGTCTACGCCGGTTCGATTCCGACCTCAGCCTCCATAAGAGTTTGTTGGTGAAGATGATGAAAAAGAAAATTATTGGAATAATAGGAAAAGGTTTTGTAGGTAGCGCTGTTGCTCAGGGCTTCTCTCAAGCTGTGGGTTATGATGCAGAAATTCTTATATATGATAAGGATCCTCTCAAATGTCAAAATTCTTTGAGAGAAGTTGTTGAAAAATCTGAAATAGTTTTTATATCAGTCCCGACTCCAGCCAATGAAGATGGATCCATAAATTTGAAAATCTTAGAATCTTGTTTAAAAGAAGTTTCAGATGAAGCAGAAAAGATAAAATCATACGAACCTATATTTCTTATTCGCTCGACAGTAGTTCCAGGGACAACTTCAAATCTTCAAAAGACTTTTCCAAATTTAAAATTAGTTTTTAATCCAGAATTTTTAACAGAAAGATCAGCTCATTTCGACTTTATTTCCCAAACAAGAGTTGTATTAGGCGGAGAGAAAGAAAATCTCGATAAAGTCAAAGAGCTGTATCAACACAGGTTTGGAAAAAATCTATCCTTTATTGAAACCAATTATCAATCCGCAGAGCTGATCAAATATGTTTGTAATACTTTTTTTGCTACTAAGATTTCCTTTCTCAATGAAATGAAATTACTTGCTGACAAGATTGATGCTAATTGGGACGAAGTAATAGAGGGTTTTTTGAGAGATGGCCGAGTTGGAAATTCACACTCCGCAGTACCTGGCCCTGATGGAAAAGTTGGATTTGGTGGAAGCTGTTTTCCTAAGGACATTCAAGCTTTAATAAACTTTGGTGACTTGATTGGAGTAGATTTGTCAGTTTTAAAAGGTGCTTGGAAAACTAATTTAAAAATTAGGCCTGAAAAGGACTGGGAAAAATTAGAAGGAAGAGCTGTTATAAAAAATCTGAATAAGAAAATGCAGATAGATTCCTAAAGATATAAACAACCTAATGTCATATAATGTAATTTAGCCCGGGTGGTGGAATTGGTAGACACAAGGGACTTAAAATCCCTCGAAGGCGACTTCGTGCCGGTTCAAGTCCGGCCCCGGGTACCAGAAATTTGATTAATAATGCCTGAACAGACTAAAGAAAAAATGAAAGAACAATCTTTTGAAGATGAAATTGATCTTTTAGTTCTATTCAAAGTGATTTGGGAAAAAAGAATTTTTATATTTATTTCTACCGCAATAATATCTCTTGCTTCGATTATTTATGCTTTGTCTTTAACAAATTATTATACTTCTGAATCAATTCTGAATATAAGAGACAGCCAAGACTCAAGTATGGTAAATAATTCTTTTGGATTAACCTCAATGGTAGGCTTAAATTTATTTGGGCAAACAAATGAAGGCGCATCCGAAATAATCGAACTTATTCAGTCAAGAAAGTTTGTAAAGCGCCTTATAAGATTTGAAGATGTTTTGCCTTCTCTTTTAGCAATTGAAAGTTATGACTCATCTTCAAAGAAATTAATTTTTGATTCAGATGTTTACGATTCAAAAAGCAAAAAATGGGTTAGAAATGTCAATCAAAATCAAATGTCCAAGCCTTCCTACTTAGAGGCTCATCGAGCTTATAGCGAAATGTTAGATGTTTCAGTTGATAAAGTTTCTGGTCTTATATCATTGAAATTTGAGCATGTTTCTCCAATCTTTGCTCAGAAAATTTTAGGCTTGATTATTCAAGAAGCAAATAACTTTAATCGAGAAATGGATATCAAAAATACTAATTTGGCTCTGTCACATTTTGAGAAAGAACTTTCTGAGACTTCTTTGTTAGAAATGAAAGAATCTATCAATCAGTTGATAGAAACACAACTCGAAACAAGAATGATGGCTAGCATTTATGACGACTACGTTTTAGTCTCAATAGAGCCACCGTTTGTACCAGATAGAAGGTCAAAGCCCAGACGATCCTTTATTGTAATTTTTAGTACTCTTATTGGGGGTTTAATGAGTCTGCTGTATGTCGTTATAAGGCATTATTTTTTAGAATTGAAAAATTCATAGTGATTAAACCATTTAGAAAAATATGTTTGAAGATAAAACAATTTTAATAACGGGCGGAACTGGTTCTTTTGGGCATACATTTATTCCAATGACGCTTGAAAAATTTAATCCAAAAAAAATTATTATTTTCTCAAGAGACGAGATGAAGCAGTGGGAAATGGCTGAAACTTTTAAAGATGATTCGAGACTTAGATTTTTTATTGGAGATGTAAGAGACAAAGATAGATTGTATAGGGCATTGGCAGGAGTTGACTTTGTTGTGCATGCAGCTGCAACGAAAATAGTGCCTACTGCAGAATATAATCCTTTCGAATGCGTAAAAACAAATATTAACGGAGCTATGAACGTAATAGATGCTTGTATTGATTGTAAGGTGAAGGGTGTAGTTGCTCTTTCGACTGACAAAGCCAGTAGCCCAATAAACCTTTACGGAGCAACAAAGTTTGCATCTGATAAATTATTTGTAGCAGGTAATTCTTACTCAAGTGTAAAAGGAACTAAATTCTCAGTAGTAAGATATGGAAACGTCATGGGCTCAAGAGGTTCGGTCATACCTTTTTTTGAGCGAATCAAAAATAAGGGAACTATTCCTATTACTGATGAGAGAATGACACGATTTATGATTTCTCTTGAACAAGCCTCAGAATTAGTTTGGCATGCTTTTGAAGACATGGTGGGCGGAGAAATTTATGTAAAAAAAATTCCTTCTATTAAAATAACTGATTTGGCTAAGGCTATAGCCCCAAATGCAGATCAAGAAATTATTGGTATTAGACCTGGGGAGAAGTTACACGAACAAATGATTGGCTTGGAAGACTCTCTCTCAACTTACGAGTATATTGATCATTATAAAATATTGCCTGTAATAAACGATTGGGACTGTGACCCAAAAAGAATAAAAAATGGAAAGAAGGTAAGTAGTGAATTCATATATAACAGTGAGACAAACGATGACTGGATGAGCATCAAAGATCTTCAATCATGGTTGGTAAAGAACAAAGATAAAATTGGTAATATTTAATAATGTTTTCTTAAATTTAAGGGTTTCAATTTGAGAGTTTTTATTACTGGTTCATCAGGATTTGTGGGGTTTCATCTAGCAAAATTACTTTTAGAAGAAGGTTTCAAGGTTTATGGATATGATGGTCTTACAGAATATTATGACGTAAAACTAAAGTTAGATAGAACGAACATTCTCAAAGATTATGATGGTTTTGAAACTTCTCAAGCCATGCTTGAGGATAAAAACACGCTAAAGAAATCAATAGAGAAGTTCAATCCAAATATTATTGTGCATTTAGCAGCCCAAGCAGGGGTTCGTTATTCTATAGAAAATCCTGGCGCTTATATTGAGAGTAACGTTATAGGTACTTTTAATTTATTGGAAGTAATCCGTTCTTGCAAAATCGAACATTTTTTAATGGCATCTACTTCATCAGTTTACGGTGCAAATGAAATTCTTCCTTTCAAAGAGACGGAAAAGGCAGATACTCCTTTAACTTTATATGCAGCAACTAAAAAAGCTAGTGAGGCAATGTGTCACTCCTATGCACACTTATGGGATATACCTACAACGATATTTCGTTTCTTTACAGTTTATGGTCCATGGGGAAGACCTGATATGGCATTATTTAAGTTTACAAGCTCAATTTTAAATAATAAGCCAATTGATGTTTTTAATTATGGCGAAATGTTTAGAGATTTTACGTATATTGATGATCTAGTTAAGGCAATAAGACTTCTTATTGATATTAATCCTTCAAAAAATAAATTTTCCAAACCAGTTTCAAAAAATGATAGCAAATCAAATGTAGCTCCTTACAGAGTAGTCAATATTGGAAATTCAGATAAAGTAAAACTTTTAGATTTTATAGAAGCTATAGAAGAAGAATTAAAAATAAAAGCAAAAAAAAATTTGTTACCCCTTCAGTCTGGAGATGTTCCAGCTACTATGGCCAATACAAAATTGCTTTTTGAATTGACTGGGTTTTCTTCCAAGACAAATTACAAAAAAGGTGTAAAAGAATTTATTAAATGGTACAAAAATTATTATGATATTTAATAGATTTAAAAAGATAAATTCATTATTAACTCAAAAAGAAAAAAGACAGGGAATCTTATTGCTTTTGATGATTATGATAATGGGATTTTTTGACGTTTTGGGCATCGCTTCAATAATGCCTTTTATGTCTCTTGTTTCAGATCCGAGTTTTATTGATACCAATCAATATGCTCAGCAGATTTACAGTTTTTTTGAGTTTGAAAATCATAGAAGTTTTATTTTCTTTTCAGGGCTTTGTGTAATAGCACTTATAGTAATTTCTTCCTTTATAAAATTAATGACAATTTATGCGATTTATAATTTTACTTTTAAACGCGAATACAGCATCAGTTTGCGCTTATTGAAAGGATACTTGAACCAACCTTATAGTTGGTTTTTGAATCAACACAGTGCAGATTTGTCTAGATCTGTGCTCGCAGACGTTAGAGAAGTTGTTGGCCGGTCTATTCTGACAACAATAATGGTTATCTCAAATGGATTTTCGGCTTTACTAATTGTTAGTTTGCTTGTGATAGTTGACCCCCTAAGCGCGGTTTTAGCTTTTATTGCCTTTGGTCTGGTATATTCGGTTTTATATTTCTTCGTAAAGAATGCTTTGGGTAATATCGGTTCAGATAGACTTGCAGCAAATACAGCAAGATTTAAATCTTCAAATGAAACATTTTCTTTAATTAAAGAAATAAAGATTTTAGGTAAAGAGTATTTCTACCTTTCTGTCTTTGATGAAGCAACAAAAAGATTTACTGATAAAGAAACTTTAATGCAGTCTATCAGTGCATTGCCAAGATATTTTATAGAGATGGTAGTTTTCACATCAATGATTACAATTATTTTATTTAACTTATCTGACGAATTTATTTTAAGTTCAATAATTCCTATGTTAGCTTTATATGCATTTGCAGCTTATAGACTTATTCCTTCAATGCAGGTTATATTTGGAAATATAACTCTTTTCAAAGCATCTGTTTCTTATTTAGATTTAATTAGTAAAAAGTACAAAGAGTTGGATATATCATCCCCCTTTGATACAGATTCAAAAAGATTACATTTTAAAAAAAATATAGTTCTTGATAATGTTTCTTTTAGATATCCAGAAGCAGACAAAGACGCTTTATCTCAGATAAGTTTAGAAATATCTTCGTTCAATATAATTGGAATAATTGGTTCAACGGGAAGCGGTAAAACAACTATCGTAGACTTAATGCTTGGACTTCTACCCCTAAGTCAAGGAGGCCTTTATGTTGATGGAATTGAAATTGATCAAGAAAATGTTCGCGAATGGCAGCGATCAATAGGTTATGTGCCACAACATATTTCTCTAATAGATGAATCAATATCTCAAAATATTGCCCTAGGGGAAGAGCTGGATAATCTCAATATGACATCCATTATTTCAGCAGCTAAAGTTGCAAATATTCATAATTTTATTGTTTCAGATCTCAAGGAAGGTTACGAAACAAAAGTTGGCGATAAAGGAATACGTTTATCTGGAGGGCAAAGACAACGTATTGGAATAGCAAGGGCGCTTTATAATAAGCCTGATGTTCTTATATTAGATGAAGCAACAAGTGCTTTAGATGGTGAAACTGAAAAGGCAGTTATGGACGCTGTGAATAATTTAGGAAGAAAATTAACCATTGTTATAATTGCTCATAGATTAAGCACACTATCTAAAGCAGATATTGTTTATAGATTAGAAAATGGTAAGTTACACTCTAAAGGATCATACGAAGATATGTGTAAAATCACGGAACACTAACGTTGCTTGCGCTTTTGTAATTTACTAAGTCATATCAATTAGGATTCTAAATTTATTCCTTTGACACAAAGTTTTTAAACTATCAAAAAAAGAGAATGAAATGAAAAAAACACTATTAAAAATAATTTATGCGATACAAAAAACTACGAGTAGAGAGGGTCTGTATTCAAAAGCGATAAAATCTCTTGGCATTGAAAGACCCTTATGTCTAATTGACGTAGGTTCTGCTAAAGGTATTCCAAGCAGATGGGCTAAAGTCAAGGATCTCGTTTTTGCTTATGGTTTTGAGCCTGATGAAGGAGCAAGAAAAAAGTTAAAACAAAATAATATTACAGAGGGAGGCGGCAAAGTAGACTCTCCATTTGCTTTATCAGATAAAAAAGAAAAGATAGAACTAAATGTATTAAAAAAACCTTCTCATTCCTCTGCCTTGGAGCCAAATAATAATTTTATAAATCTTTATACTCAAAGACATCCTGAGGGATTTGAGCTTGATTATAAAGTTACTGTCGAAGCAAGTGATTTAGATTCACTTGAATTTGAAACTAAGGATTTTATGAAAATTGATGTTCAAGGCTATGAATTAAAAGTTTTAAAAGGCTCTAAAGAATCTCTTGAAGATATCTTAGGCCTAGAAATAGAAATCGAATTTTCAGAACTATATAAAAATCAGTGTAGTTTTGAAGAAATAAAAGTCTTTCTTTCTGAAAAGAAAATAGATTTTACTGATTTCACTTCTTTGACAAGATGGGAAAGAGATTCTTCAAAAAATACTCTTGGCTTGTGCATGGGTGGAGACGCACTATTTTTGAGGACTCCTGAATACATGCTAAAAACATACAAAAATGATCCTCAAAAGTTATCAGCCTATTTATCAATATGTCTACTTTATAAGAGACATGACTTGATAGATGTTACTATCGACCTCTTTAATTTGAGAGATGATAACAAGTACTTTAAATTTATAAAGATAAGTAAAGTTTTGAGAAGAAGGCTTAATATCGCGGATCGTATGTCAAGGATATCAAATCATATAGTGCGTTTCTTCGTTTCTGATGTTGATTCGACTCCAATGTTTTACTAACAAGGAAATAGACTTGAGAATTTATTTAGTTAATTCTATTAAAGGATGAGAAATTTAAATAAAAAAAAAGTTGCAGTTGTTTTTATTTCTGGATCGGCAGGAGAATTGGATTGGATGTTACCAATTTTAGATTATCTTATTTATAAGAAATTTAAGATCAAAATTATTTTTTTATCTAGACATGCCTTAAAGAGTGTCGAGAAAAATAGCATGTGCAATAAATTTATAAACCAAAAAAATAATAAAATTGATGTAATTTCTTTAGGCGGTTATTTTTTTGAAAAAATAGAACGAATGGGGTATCTGACTTACCGGGGATTTATTAAGCTAGAATTTTCAAAAATTCCTTTATTAAATTCCTTATTTAAATTTTATTTTTCAATTTTGAAATTCTTGTTTATAAAAAATTTGCCTTCTGAGATTACTAATTTTAAAGAGAATAATTTTTTATTTTTTTCAGAATTTCCAGGCTTGAGGAGACCAAGGGATAAATGGCTAAAAGAAACGTTTAATAGTTCTATTTTTTTTTATTTCCCCCATTCACCTCATATATATGCAGAAGATTTAGATAAAAAATATCTAGAACCAGATTTAGTGGATACAAGAAAAAAAAATTTTTTGTTAATGGGTCATCCAGGAGATTTTTCCATTCTTAATGAGGAAAAAGAGTTAGCAAATCCAAATTTAGAAAAAGTATTTATGGGTCATCCAAAGTACTCAAGTAAATGGCTCAACATACTTCAAGACAAGGCAAAAAAATTTCGCTCTTCGTTGCCTACAAGAAAGACAATTAATATTTTAGTTATCAGTAGAGGATACGGGAGTTATTTAGATGAAATGTCTCATAATAATTTAGTTGAAACAACAATCAAAACTATCCATGAATCAATTCCTAACTACAATTTATTCGTTAAAAAACATCCAAGAGAAACATCTTCATATTGGGATTATATTTTAAAAGACTATCCTTCAATTCAAATAGTCAATGATCATATACTAGAACTAGCAACCAAAACTGATTTTGTTATATCTTTTTGGGGTTCAGGCTCCATGGACTGTTATCTTCTAGGCGTCCCAGTAATAGAATATTGGGATCCAATAAAAAACAATAAGCAGCAAATATTTGAAAAAGGTTCTTATACAACGATTTATCGGAAACTCGGAATAGTGTTTTCTTCAAACAATGAAAAAGATTTAAGAACTAATATTTTAAAATTAGTCGAAAAAGGTTTTAAATTAGATTCTCAAGGATCTCATATTTATTTTAACGACTTGATTTTTAGGTCAAATAATTGGGATAAAACTTTCAGTGAAATACTTTCGACACATAAATTAATAGGTAATTAAATGCTTCTAATGATTTAATAGAATATTAATAATGCTTTAAAGCATTTGGTTCGTATTTTGAGCGATCCTTTTTTATCGAACAGTATATGAAAAATTTTAATGTAGTCGTTATTGGAGCAGGTTTATATGTTTGCGGGAGGGGTACAAAAAGTTTTGGAACTATTTTGCCTTCCATTTTCGAATGGAAAAGAAACAATCAAAACTTTGGAGATGTTTATTGCGTATCAACTTCAGTGAAATCTTCAAAGGAATTATTGCGAAAAGCTTCAGATCTTTCAGTAAAGACAGGTGTCAAAGTAAATTTGAAGTCTTATCCAGAATCTGGAGCTAAAGATAAAAATGCTTATAAAAAATTAATTAAAAATATAATCAAACCCGCTTGCGCGATTATTGCTGTTCCAGATCATTTACACTATGAAGTTGCTAAAGATTGCCTAGAAGCTGGCCTTCATGTTTTGTTAGTAAAACCTTTAACTCCCACTTATGATGAGGGCCTTGAGCTTAATAGGCTAGCAAACAAACTCGGTCTTTATGGCGCTGTAGAATTTCACAAACGTTGGGATAAATCTAATTTAGTATTGCGTGATAAATTTAAATCCGGCGAACTTGGGACTCCTTTAAGTTGTTGGATTGAATATAGCCAAAAAAAATCGATACCTCTTACTTTTTTTAAAGATTGGGCATCAAAAACTAGCATTCTTCAATATTTAGGAGTCCACTATATAGATCTCATTCGTTTTGTAACCGGAGCTAATCCAAAAAAAGTAATGGCAATTGGGCAGAAGTCTGAAATTGTTAAATATAAGATCGAAACCTATGATTCAATTCAATGTATTATTGATTGGGAAGTTTCAGGAGGGGAGCGATTTACTCAAACCTTATTTACAAGTTGGGTCGACCCAGAAAGTAGTTCAGCTGTTTCTGATCAAAAAATAAAATTTATTGGTACTAAAGGACGGTATGAAGCTGATCAAAAAGAACGTGGCATAAGTTTAGTCACAGACGATTTAGGCATTCAACACATAAATCCTGACTTTTGCATGCCTTACGGATCGGAGGCTGGGTCGATATGTTGGCGTGGCTATGGAATTGAAAGCATAACTACTTTTTTAAACGATGTTATATCTTTAGAGCAAGACCAAAGTTCTATTTCAGAGTTGAAATCTAAACGACCAAGTTTTGAAGATGCACTGATAAGTACGAAAGTAATAGAGTCTGCTCACTTAAGCTTGAGAAATAATTCAAATTGGGAAAAAATTGAATAATTACATATTTTAGAGATTATTTGTGATTATAACGATTTCTATATTTATTTTAAAAATTATTAGTTTTAATATTAATTTCTTATGAATATTTGTATGATTCCTGTCAGACAAGGATCTCAAAGACTTCCAAAAAAAAATTATTTAAAAATTGGTAAACACACTATTTTAGAAATAGCTATTTTAAAAGCAATTGCATCTAAAGCATTTAAAAAAATAATAATAAATACTGATGATCCTTCATTAGAAAATATAGCTTCAAAAATGGGGATAGACTTTTATCTAAGAGAGAAGCATTTAGCATCCTCTGAAGCCACAAGCGATCAAGTAGTTTTAGACTTTTTTAGACATCATCCCGGCGATAGAGTTTTTTGGTTAAATACTTCAAGTCCATTACAAACTTTGTCAGATATAAAAAATTTTGTTGATATTGCACAAAAGAAAAGTTGGAAGTCGGGAGTCTCTTCTAACTTTAATTTAGCGCATGTTTTATTTAAAAATATTCCCCTAAATTTTGTATGGAAAAATGGCTTTGCAAGAACTCAAGATTTGGAACCTGTTCAAATTTTAAATTATGCTATGATGGGATGGCATAGATCTATGGTTGATAAACTCAGATTAGGTCAATTATTTGATAAAAATACTGATTTTGTTTGCTCGTCAAGATGGAGTAGTTTTTTATTAAAAAACGAAAAAGATATGGAGCTTATTAAAATACTTTCTAAGGTAGCACCTGATCAAGGTTTAAAATTTAAATAATATAAATTTAGAGGGAAATTAAGTGAATTTTGAAAAAATTGAAAATTTTTTTTCTAATAAACCTGATTTATCAAACCTTGAAGAAAGATTTGCTAAAAGGAATGTAAAAAAAAGACTTAAAATTGAACACTTATTATGGATACCTTCTTTTTTTTTTAAAAGGATTTACAGAGTTATGCCAAAAATACTTAAGGACGTCTTTTTCTTTTTATCAATAATTCATAAATCTCCATCATCAAAGTTTTTTGCTAATACTAAATACGATGAATTAAGAATTCTTATAGATATCTGGATTAGTTCATTGACATTAAAGTTTTCTCCTGCCGGTATTTTTAACGACCTAAAAAGTACCTTTAATTTAGGATTTTATAGCACTCAAGTGCCTGATATTTCTCAACTTGACAAATTAATTGAAAATGTAATCGATTACGCAAATCCGAGTCATGCCGGAGCTAGGCCTTTTTTTAAAGATGGAAAAAATATTGAATTAGAGAACTCTTTTTCTACATATTTCACCTTCTCAAAAGAAGATAATCGCAAAATAAATAATTTTTTGATTGAAAATTTGGACGAAAATATAAATCACCATTTATCCGTTTTAGCTGGGTACAAATGTAAACTAAGTGACATATCTCACACTTTGGGCATAGTCTTTGGCGAAAATTCCAATTCTGAAATGCATCAAGATACTTATGCAAGTGTTGCAAAAGGCTTTATTTATTTACAAGAGGTAAAAGAAGGAAATTCACCTTTTGAATACTTACAAGGCTCTTATCAGGATGCTTCTTTTAGATCAAAGCTAACAAATGAAGCAGTTATTAACGATGATACTTTTAGTTCTGGGTCTACGAGATTAAGAGGAGAAAATCTGAAAAAAGCCATAAAAGCTTATGGTATAAAATCTTTCCAAGGAGATAAGGGGATGTTCATTTTAGCTAATACGGCGGGCTACCACAGAAAAGGTGCTCACAATTCTTCCAAACCAAGAATAATTTTGGCGTGTGGTGTCAAAAGAAAAGGATTAATTAGAAAACTATTAATAAATTTTTTAGCTATATTGAAGTCAAAATTCAATATTAATCTAAAAAGTTAATTGCATGCCAAAAATAGAAGAGATTAAAGTAGTGGACATTCGTGTACCTACTTCAGACACGCTTAAAGGGTCGGATCCATTCCATAAAAAACCAAATTATTCATGTGTTCACACAGAAATAATCTTAGAAAATGGGATTAAAGGCATATCTATATGTTTTACTTCCGGTGCCGGAAATGACTGGATAGCTTACGGTGTAAAAGATATTTCGAAATTATTAAAAAACTTCGAATTAAATGATTTTATAAAAAATCCAGGCAGAATTTATAAGTTTATAAATGATCATCATCAATTGAGATGGTTAGCAGATGGTGTAAATAGAATGGCCCTTGGATCCATAATGAATGCATTGTGGGATGCATGGGCTAAGATCGAAAAAAAACCACTATGGAAATTATTAATTGATTTGCCAAATGAAAAAATAATTCAAGCAATTGATTGGAGGTACATAGAAGATGCTCTAACAAAAGAAGAGGCAATAGAAATTTTAAATGAATATTCCGATCAATCTAAAAATTTAGAAGCAACATTTATTAAAAAAGGACCTAAAGCATATTCAACTGCTGGATGGATTGGCCTAACAGATAAAGAAATAAGTGAAACCATAAAAGCCATGATGGCTCAGGGATTTGATTGCTTTAAAATGAAGGTGGGGCAAAATTTAGCTCAAGATCGAGAAAGGCTAAGTTTTATAAGAAGTATTATTGGGTATGAATCTAAACTTATGGTTGATTGTAATCAAATTTGGGGTGTTGATGAGGCGATTAAATATATGAAAAAACTCAAAGAATTTAAGCCTCTATGGATTGAAGAACCCACTGCACGAGATGATGTTCAAGGCCATATAAAAATTTCTAATGCGCTGGAAGATTTTAATATAAAGGTAGCAGCTGGGGAGCAAGTTCCATCTCCAGTAATTTTTAAACAACTTTTACAAAATAACGCTATTGGTTATTGTCAAATTGATGCAACCAGATTGGGGGGTGTAAACGATGTTCTTCCAATAATTTTAATGGCAAAAAAGTTCAATGTTCCAGTTTGTCCTCATGGTGGAGGAATAGGACTATGTAACATGATCGTTCACTATGCTATTTGGGATCAAATAAAAGTTTCCTGCTTTTCGAAAGATCAAGTTGTAGAGTATATAGAATTTCTTCAAAACGAAGTTTTTATCAATCCCATTAAAGTAAAAGATGGCCATTATGTTACGCCGACTGCTTATGGTTGGGGGTTAGAGATGAAAGATAATTTTTTCAATAATCATATTTATCCCACTGGCTCGGTATGGAAAAATAGAGTTGCTTCAGGCAGCATAACTTTTTTGCCATAAAATATATGAATGATGAATAATTCTATTGAAGTGCTTTTTGTATCAGAGGAAAAAAATTGAGTAAGAAATATGACGTTGTAATTAGATGTAAGAATGAAATGGATTGGCTTCCAAGAGTAATTTCTTCAATCAACAATCAATCTTTAAAGCCATCTAATATTATTGTTGTTGATAATTCTAGCGAGGATGGTTCTCTGGAATATGCAGAGAGTAAAAATTGTATTGTAGTTAAATATGATAAAAAAAATTTTAACTATAGTTATGCGTTAAATTTAGGTCTAATTGAAACAATTGAAGAAGAGGTACTGATTCTTTCAGCTCATTGTGAGCTAGTTACTAAACAGTCTGTTGAAAATATGATAAAAATTAGACAAAAATATAATGCTGCAGGCGTTTATGGAAGGCAAATACCTACACAAAATAGTAATCCTATTGATACAAGAGATTTAATAACTGTCTTTGGAAGAGAACGTATAGTTTTTAAAAAATATCCTTTTTTTCATAACGCATTTTCATTAATAGAACGCTCTGCATGGAAGGATTGTCACTTTAACGAAAATCAAAATGGCGTAGAAGATCGTTTTTGGGCAAGAGAACAAACTTTAAAAGGTAGAAAAATTATTTATGAACCTGAATCAATTGTTTTTCATGAGCATGGTCTTAATCAAGGATCATCAATTGAAAGAGCAATTAGAGTATGTGACTCTTTAGAAGAATTTCATAAAGACGATATATTTCAATGGCCAAAATTTAAAAAATATAAATAATTGCTTTCAACTAGATTTAAACCTTTTTAAGATGAAATTTAAGATATGAGATACTCCAAAATAACCGTTCCATATGGTAAACAAGATATTTCCGAGAGAGATGTAAAAGCTGTTATTGAAACCCTCCATTCGAATTTTCTCACCCAAGGACCAAAAGTTCCTTTATTTGAACAAAGAGTAAGTGATTATTGTGGAGCAAATTATGGAGTAGCAGTAAATAGTGCAACTTCTGCACTTCATATTGCTTGCTTAGCTTTAGGATTAAATCAAAAAGATTGGCTTTGGACTTCTCCAAATTCATATGTTTCTTCTGCTAATTGCGGACTATATTGTGGAGCTAATATCGACTTTGTAGATATTGATCCGAAAACATACAATATTTCTATTACTGAATTGAAAAAAAAATTAGTCTTAGCTAAAAAACAAAACAAACTCCCAAAAATTTTAGTTGCAGTTCATTTTGCTGGCCAATCGTGCGATATGAAGAGCATTTTTAATCTTAGTAAAAAATATGGATTTAAAATTATTGAAGATGCTTCTCATTCGATAGGAGGAAAATATCTAGACTATCCTATAGGATCCTGCAAATACTCAAGCATTACTGTTTTCAGTTTTCATCCTGTAAAAATAATTACTACTGCAGAAGGAGGTCTTGCAACTACAAATTCAAAAAAGTTAGCCAATAAAATGGAGCTCTTTCGAAGTCATGGTATTACTCGAGATAAGTCAACAATGATCAGAAAAAAAAGTGATCCTTGGTATTACGAACAAATTCATTTAGGTTTTAATTATCGAATGACTGAAATTCAAGCGGCCCTTGGATTAAGTCAGTTGAGCAGGATTAATAAATTTATCTCTAGAAGACACGAATTAAAAGACAGATATAATTTTCATTTAAGAAACCTTCCAATAATCAGACCTTATGAAGATAAAAACTGTTATTCGGCTCTTCATTTGTATCCAATTCAAATAAATACTGATAAAAAAAGTAGGAAATATGTTTTTGAAGAACTTAGAAAAAACGGAATCGGAGCAAATGTTCATTACATTCCTATACATACTCAACCTTATTATCAGAATTTAGGTTTCAAAGAAGGTGATTTTCCAGCTGTCGAAGAATACTATAGTAGAGCTATCAGTATCCCGCTATTCTATTCATTGAAAAAAATAGAACAAGATTGTGTAATTGAAATTTTAAAAAAAATATTAAAATGAATATATGTGTTATTCCAGCGAGAGGAGGTAGCAAGAGAATACCGCGTAAAAATATTAAAAAATTTGCAGGAAAACCTATAATCGAATGGTCTATCTCTGCCGCAGAAAAATCAAAATGTTTTGATCGTATTCTCGTTTCGACTGACGATGAAGAAATAGCAAATTTTTCTGAGTCAGTCGGAGCAGAGGTGCCTTTTAAAAGACCTGCTGATTTATCTGAAGACTTTACACCAACGGCAGATGTAGTAAGACATGCTATTGAATTTTCTCAGTTTCCTGATATTTCTCAAGTAAATGTTTGCTGCCTTTATGCCACAGCTCCATTTACTACTCCATCAGATATTCGAGAAAGTTTATTAATTTTAAATTCATCTATTTGCGATTTTGTTTTAGCCGTGACAAGTTATGCCTTTCCTATTCAACGTGCTTTAGCAATTGATAAATTAAATGGGTCCTTAAAAATGAGAGAGCCGGGAGAGTTTTCTAGTAGATCTCAAGATCTTGATAAGTCATATCATGACGCTGGTCAGTTCTGTTGGGGTAAGGCCGAAGCTTGGATTTTAACAAATGATCCGTTTAAAAATATAACACTTCCATACAATTTGCCTAGATTTAGGGTTCAAGATATTGATACTGCTGAAGATTGGCATAGAGCTGAGTTAATTCATAAAGCTTTTTATGAATGAAACTACTTTTATTTTTAGAGTTGATTCCTCTTTAGAAATTGGAACAGGGCACTTAATTAGATGTTTAGCTTTAGCAGGTTATTTACTTGAACTCAATTCAGAAGTAGTTTTTATATGCAGAGACCACCAAGGAAGTTGTCATGGAATGATTGAAGAACAAAATTTTAAGCTCCATTTATTGCATGGAAAAGAAAAAAAAATTGTAAGTAAAAACCCTGCTGATTGGTTAGGGTGTAGTCAATTACAAGATGCACTTGAGAGCTCTGAGATAATATCAAAATATCCAAAAGCACATGTAATTGTCGATCATTACAGTTTAGATTATTTATGGGAAACTAATATAAAGTGCGATTCAATTACAGTAATTGATGACTTAGCTAACCGTTCTCATAAATGTAATTTATTAATTGATCAAAGCTTAAAAAACACTAGGTCAGATTACGAGGATCTAATAAATAATAATTTTGGTTTCGTTGGAGGAAATAATCTGATTTTACGTGAAGAATTCATTGAGGCAAATGATTGGCAAGGGCCTGGTTCTAAAAAGGTTTTTTTATGTATGGGCGGAATAGATCCATTCAATCATACTGAATTAATTTTGAAATCAATTATCAATTCTCATAACAACTCTTTAGACAATGAAAAGTTAAGCGAAATTAATGTTATTGTTGGAAACAGCTTTAACAAAAACTTAGAAGAAAATCATTTTATAAAAGAAAGTAAGCTCAAAATTAAAATATGTAAATCTCCAAAAAGAATTTCAAAATTTATGCTTCAATCAGATTTATGTGTGCTTTCTTGTGGCACTATGATTCTAGAGGCATGCGCTCTTGGTGTTCCATCTTTAGGAATTGTTTTAGCCGAAAACCAAAAAAAAACTGCTGACTTCCTCAAAATGACTGGCGCTATTGAATTACATGACGTGAAAAATTATCAATATCCTACAATATATTCATCAATTGTTTCTCTATTAGGAAATTATCAAAAGCTTTCAGACTTTTCTAAAAAACAGAAGCAAATAGTTTCTAAATCATCAAAACAGACAATCTTAAAGAATATTTATGAACGATAAAGAGATAATAGTTAGAGAGACTCTAGATGAAGATATATCTGGGCTTTTTAAAATATTAAACAATAAAGAAAATCAAAAATTAGTTGGAGGTTCTTTGAAATCAATGAGTCTTCAAGAAGTTGGAGATTGGCTACAAGACAAAAGGGCCGATCATCAAACGGTTATTTTTTCTATATTGAAAGGAGAAGAGTTTGCTGGATATATAATCATTACTTCAATCGATCTGATAAATGGTCATGCGATTTTTGGTATAAACATATTAAGATCTTTTCAAGGAAAGGGTTTAGGTAAAATCGCGACATCTCAAGTTCATAATTTCTGTAAAGAAAAATTATCTATAAGAAAACTTGTCCTTAATGTTAGAAACGATAATTATTTTGCTATCAGCTTATACACTAAGTTAGGTTATAAAATGGTAGGAACTTTATCCAATCATGTTAAAGATGGAGATAATTATTTAGATAATAATATTATGGAAATTTTCCTGTGAGATTAGGCAATAATTGTATATTTTAAGGAAGACTTCTTCCGAAAAATTTATTATAAGATGCAAATATTTTTTAATATAAATGAATAACCAAATTAAAGTACTTGTTAGACATTTTGATAGAAATCAAATATTCAATTATTCCGAAGACGTTTTTTAAGTTATAGAATGATTAAGTGTGCAATAATGCAACCAAGTTATTTGCCTTGGGCTGGCTACTTTAACTTAATTGCCCAAGTGGATGCATTTGTTTTTCTAGATGATGCTCAATTTCAAAAAAACTCTTGGCACAATCGAAATCGAATATTGGTGAATCAACTTCCTCACTGGATCACTGTTCCTATAAAACGTGAATCTTTATCACAGACAATCAATAAATCATCATTCGATAATAGGCAAAACTGGCAACAAAAGCATCTAAAATTGTTGAAGCAAACATATTCTAAACATCCTTTTTCTGAAGATGTATTTCCACTATTTGAATTTATTGAGAATTGTGATTCTAAGAACTTAGCTGACTTGAATATTCGTTTAATCAAATGGGTGATGATGAAATTGGATATAAAAACTGATTGTTTTTTATCTAGTGAATTGGACGTTTCGGGAAAAAGAACCGAAAGAATTATCAAAATTTTGGAAAAGCTAAATGCCGATATCTACCTTTCACCTGAAGGGTCTGCTGAATATCTTGAATTAGATGATTTCTCCAGTAAAAGTAGCACAAAATTGACTTTCCAATCATTCGAGCCTAAGCTTTATAGTCAACATCTACAAGATAAATTCGAAAGTCACCTATCCATAATTGATGTAGTTGCAAACATTGGATGGAAAAAAACAAAAAAATATATAACTTAGAATAAGATTTTGATATGAATAAAAAATTGGATTATGAACTAGTACCTCATCCTCAATACGGTTTTTTGCAAGTTTCTCCTACGCCTTCAGATGAAGAAATAACTCAGTTTTATGCTAATGAGTTTTACTCAGGTGATTATAAAAACTTTAATAATTCCTCTCTCGAGGTGCAAGTTGCAGATAAAGATTTTTTTGATGGTCAGTGTGAGGATATTTTATATAACATTGCTAAAGTTCTTGAAAAACCCGTAGATGGCTTACGAATTCTTGATGTTGGATGCGGATGGGCGCAAGCATTATTGTATTTCAAGGGAAAAGGAATGGATTGCTACGGCTTCGATCCTGCTCCTGAAGCAATTGAATATGGTCAAAAAAAAGGCCTTAATGTGAAGCATGCGGGTATTGATCGTATGGATGTTTTTGGTAGCACTAAGTTCGATGTTGTTATGTTAAAAAATGTATTGGAGCACTTGCCAAATCCCTACGAAGCGTTAAAAGAAATTCGTGAAAAAGTTTTAAAAAAAGGAGGATTATTAATATTAGATGTACCCAACGAATTTAATGTTTTTCAAACCACAGGCCGTGATGTACATGGTTTGAATGATTGGTGGGTAGCGCCTCCAGGTCACCTAAATTATTTTTCTAATGACACATTAGTTAAGTTGGTAAATGGCGCGGGTTACGAAGTTAGTCTTTCAGAAGCATCATTTCCTTTAGAAATGTTTTTGTTGTTTGATGATTGCTATGTTGGAAATGGGAAAGTGGGAAAAGAAATACACAAAAAAAGAGTGAATTTTGAAACGAATTTAAGAAAACATGGTCAAGTGGATAAACTGCATGAGTTTTATCAGGCTTTGGCTAAAATAAATTTAGGAAGACAAATTGCAGTTTATGCTCTTTCCAATATTTAATAATCTAAGGAGATAGGTTATGGATAACTCAAAATTTATTGATCAAATTAATAATGATGGTTATGCAGTGATACCAAATTTAATTTCAGCTGCAGAGTGTGATTTTTATAAAGATCTTGCAGAACAAGATTATCGCAACTATGCTAATTTGTATTGCAATTCAAATGCGACCAAAGGCGAACAGGCTAATAAGACTGGGGAAAAAGTTGTATTTAATTTACATAATAAACACCTTTCATGGTTTAAATTATTTGAGCACCCTGAGATTCTTTCAATTTTAGATATTATTTTAAAGGAGGGTGCATATAACAATGATGAACCTTATTATTTAAATAACATTTCTGCTCGATGTCCTTTAAAAGGCTATCCAGGACAACAGCTACATTTGGATAGCAGGCTTCCTGGCGTAAACTATTGTATTACGGCTAATGTTATATGGCTTCTGGATGACTTCACTTTAGAAAACGGTGCGACTAGAGTAGTGCCGCGTAGTCACAACTGGAAGAAATATGCTTCTGAAGGATTGGTGCACGAGGATGAAGTTAGAATTACTGGAAAAAAGGGTAGTGCGTTAATTTTTAACGCAAATTTATGGCACGGTGGCGCTGAGAATAAGACCGAAATGACCAGATGGTGTCTAGCTTTAGGATATTCTAGATGGTTTGTAAAGCCATCCTTTGATTTTATGCAAAATACACCCGAACATATTTTTCGAGAATTAACTGATAAGCAAAAGGATTTACTTGGCTTTAATTTGGTGCCTCCTAAAGATGAATTTACGCGTCTTCGAAGACGCTCTCAGTCACCCGAGGTTCCCTTTCCCTATGAACTTCCAGAAATAAAATAGAATATTTTAATTTAGTGGTTTTATTTATTTCTATGTGCATTAAAGGTTTTCAAAGTTGGAGTATCAGCAATTAATTAATAATCATTAAGATTTCTATGAAAAAAAAATTGGTAAAAAAGATACCGAACTTTAGTTTTGGTTCTAGAGGAGTAGGTAAGACACTTCCACCTTTGATTGTAGCTGAGATGTCAGGAAACCATAATCAATCTTTGGATAGAGCGTTAGAGATCGTAGAAGCAGCAGCAAAAGCTGGAGTTCATGCGATAAAACTTCAGACCTACACAGCAGAGACTATGACATTAAATTTAAATGACGAAGCATTCTCTGTTAATGAGCCCGATAGTTTGTGGGCTGGAAGAAAATTATATGAACTTTATGACGAGGCACACACTCCTTGGGAATGGCACCAAGAAATTTTTAATAGAGCAAACGAATTAGGGATGATAGCTTTTAGCACTCCATTTGATGATTCCGCTGTAGATTTTCTTGAGAATTTGAATGTTCCTTTGTATAAAATTGCATCTCAAGAAAATACTGATATAAATTTAATACGACGTGTTGCTCGAACTGGGAAACCTCTAATCATTTCGACTGGAATGGCTTCTAAAAATGAGTTAGCTGAAGCAGTTGAGGAGGCTCGAGACGCTGGTTGCAAAGAATTAACACTTCTTAAATGTACAAGCACATATCCCGCGTCTCCTAAAAATACAAATATTTCTACAATTCCTGATATGCGAAGATTATTCAATTGTGAGATAGGCCTGTCTGATCATACTATGGGTATAGGCGTCTCAGTAGCAAGTGTTGCGATGGGAGTTTCAATTATTGAAAAACATATGACTTTAAGTAGGCAAGATGGAGGAGTGGATAGCGATTTTTCAATGGAACCTAATGAGATGAATAATCTTGTTTTAGAAACCGAGCGTGCTTGGCGCGCATATGGAAAAGTGAGTTATGGAGCAACTGAAGCGGAAGAAAAATCGCTTAAGTATAGGCGTTCGCTTTATATAATTCATGACATAAAAGCTGGAGAAGTCTTGTCAACAAAAAATCTTAAAGCCATACGCCCTGGTTATGGACTGGAAACTAAATATTTAGACCAACTTTTGGGACAAAAGGTAATTAAAGATTTAACAAAAGGCACTCCGATGAGTTGGGACTTCATTGAAAAATAAATATGAGTGAACTAACTCTGAGAGATATTAAAAAAATAATTGATAATGTTGGTTTAAATGCTGAATACAGAGTTGAGTCAAAATTTAAATGGGCAGATGTAATTAATCA